>Ga0209755_10003480_pt1 | contig 19693 bp, 16 predicted proteins | sample TergutCo191P1_FD_187301 | JGI IMG/M metagenome (GOLD analysis project Ga0209755, IMG submission 187301) | Cornitermes sp. P1 segment gut microbial communities from Petit-Saut dam, French Guiana - Co191P1 (SPAdes) (version 2) | ecosystem: Host-associated > Arthropoda: Insects > Digestive system...
AAGTCCGATCCGCGGCGAAACATTTGTAACGCGAAAAATTACACGCGCTGCAGCGAAAATTGCATTAGGAATGCAAGACAAACTTTTTCTCGGAAACCTTTCAGCACAGCGGGATTGGGGACATGCTAAAGATTACGTGAAGGCGATGTATTTGATTTTGCAACAAGACAAACCGGACGACTATGTGATTGCAACGGGCATCACAACGGAGGTTCGAGAGTTTGTGCGAAAAACATTTGCACGCATTGGTATTGAAATCGAATTTATGCGTTCGGGTGTGAAGGAAGTTGGCAAAATTTATTCCATCGATACGCCGTTGTTTACAAAGGAAGTTGGCGAGGAACATTTGGCCGCGATTAAAGACAGAATAGGCCGAACAGTTGTTGCGGTTGACCCGATGTATTTCCGTCCGACGGAAGTGGATTTGTTGATTGGTGATCCCACGAAATCCAAGACAGTCCTGGGTTGGGAGCCGGAGTATGATCTCGATATGTTGATTGAAGATATGATTATTTCGGATGTGAAATTGATGAAAAAAGATGCCTATTTGAAGCAGGGAGGTTACGAAACTTTGAACTATTTTGAGTAAGATTGGCACGGACGAGATCCATCGCTCCGCTCAGGACAGGCTCTCGCGCCAGCGAATAAATTGAGTAAAAATTTATGGATAAAACATCAAAAATTTATATTGCCGGACACAACGGAATGGTCGGCTCTGCATTGACGCGACGCTTAGAGAAAGAAGGGTTTTCAAACATTGTGTTTCGAACATTTGAAGAATTAGATTTGCGAAACCAGCAAGATGTTGCAGATTTTTTTGCAAAAGAAAAGCCCGACTATGTTTTTTTGGCAGCAGCCAAAGTTGGCGGTATTGTTGCGAACAACACGTATCGCGCCGAATTTATTTACGACAATTTGATGATGGAAGCAAATATCATTCATCAAAGTTATGTGAATGGCGTGAAAAAATTATTGTTTTTGGGCTCGTCGTGCATCTATCCGAAACTTGCGCCACAACCGCTCAAAGAAGAATATTTGTTGACGGGCGAATTGGAGCCAACCAACGAGCCGTACGCGATTGCGAAGATTGCGGGCATCAAACTTTGCGACGCATACCGTGCACAATACGGTTGCAATTTTATCAGCGTGATGCCAACGAATTTGTACGGTCCGAACGATAATTACGATTTGGAAAAATCGCACGTGCTGCCTGCGTTAATTCGCAAAATGCAATTTGGAAAATGGTTGCAAGCAAACGATTGGGCGAGCATCAAAGCAAATTTTAATGCAATTCCGATTGAAGGTGTGAATGGCGATGCTAACGAAACAGAAATGCTGGAAAAGTTAGAGAAATACGGCATTCAGCGCAGTTCGTCTGGCGATGTTCAAGTCGAATTGTGGGGAACAGGATCGCCACTTCGCGAGTTTTTGCACGTGGATGATTTGGCGGACGCTTGTGTGTATTTGATGAAAAATTATGATGAGCCCGGATTGGTAAACATCGGTTGTGGCGAGGATTTAACGATAAAAGCGTTGGCAGAAATGGTCAAAGATATTGTTGGATATTCCGGAGCAATCGTTTGGAACAGCACCAAACCCGACGGCACACCACGCAAATTGATGAGCGTCGAAAAACTCAAATCCTTTGGTTGGACTGCGAGGATTGGTTTGCGTGAGGGGATTTCTGGGGTTGTAGGACAGTAAAAAAGAAAAAATGCTAAAACAAATAAAAAATAAAATCACAACATTTTTTTCTCAAGGAGATGAACGTACGTTGCGAGCAAAGAAAAACATTGCGTTTTCTTTTGTGTTGAGAGGTGTTGGGGTTGTTATTTCGTTTTTGTTGGTGCCAATTACTATCAATTATTTGAATCCAGAAGAGTATGGTATTTGGCTCACACTTAGTTCTATATTGGGTTGGATTTATTTCTTTGATATTGGTCTTGGAAACGGTTTGCGCAATAAATTGAGCGAAGCGTTAGCACGAAATGATAAAGCGTTAGGTAAAAAATATGTTAGCACCACGTTTGTACTTTTGGCCTTAATTATGTTGGCGTTTTATCTGGTATTTTTGGTCTTAAACTCATTTCTTGACTGGAACAGAATATTAAATGTGGGCAATTTGCAAAGCGTAGATTTGGGGCTTATCGTAATGGTTGTGTTTGCGTTTTTTTGCTTGCGTTTTGTCTTTCAAACTGTTGGATTTGTGCTGCTTGCCGACCAAAAGCCTGCAATAAATGATCTCGTAACCGTAACAGGAAGTTTACTGTCACTAATAATTATTTATTTGTTGACTATTTTTACAGAAGGTTCGTTGCTTTATGTTGCAATTGTTTTTTCTGCGATGCCATTTTTGGTGCTTTTTTTGGCGTTTTTTATTTTGTTTATGGGAAAATACAAAGCGCTGAGACCGTCTTTTTCTGCAGTGGATTTTAAGCACACAAAAGATTTAATCGGACTCGGATTGCAATTTTTTATCATTCAAATAGCCGTTTGTATTGTCATATATTCTTCTACAAATATCATTATTGCCCATCTTTTTGGTGCTGAAAGTGTGACCGTATATAATATCGCTTTTCGCTATTTTAACATAGTAACAATGGCGTACTTAATTATCTTGTCGCCGTTTTGGAGTGCTACAACAGATGCATTTGTAAGAAAAGATATCGAATGGATAAAATCATCAATAAAAAAACTACTATTTATTTTTTCCTTAACGGTAATAGGAACGACGGTAATGGTGCTTTTTTCAAATGCGTTTTATTTTTTCTGGATTGGCGATGCGGTAAAAATACCGCTGATGGTTTCTGTTGCTGTCGCTATTTATACAACACTATTTAATTTGAGCAACACATTTATCTATATCATAAACGGAATCGGAAAAATAAGATTACAACTATACACAACGGTAACTGTGGCTATTCTTTATGTGCCGTTGGCTATTTTTATGGGAAATCACTGGGGCATCGTTGGCGTTGTTATTGCATCGTGTATAGCCTTATTGCCAACAACAATTTTAATGCCGATACAATGTGTGAAAATTTATAAAAATACAGCAAAAGGCATTTGGTTTAAGTAAAAAAATGTATAAAAACCCAAAAATAACGATTGTTACGGTTGTTTATAATGCTAAAAACACCCTTGAGCAAACAATACTCAGTGTATTGAGTCAAGCCTACAGCAATGTTGAATACATTATTGTTGACGGAGCAAGTACCGACGGAACGTTAGACATAATTAAAGATTTGGGGAAATCGCACGTGTTGCACGTGTTGACTCTTGGACTGCGAAGATTGGCTTGCGTGAGGGGATTTCTGAGGTGGTGGAGCAGCGGTTTAAGAGATGAAAACACAGTTTCAAAGTGCAAAAAACTGCACTTTGGACGAACATTAACCACCAGCCTGCAACAAAAAAACCACCTCAACCGCTCTGGCGGAAAACGGTTTGGGCGTTGGGATGTAAAAAAAAGATACTAAGATGTAAAAAAACCTAAATACGCTTTGATAAAACTAAAAAACATAATACTTGTTCATTTATGCCTGCTTTTGTTTTTGGCAGTCAGTTCTGTTTTTGTGTGGCATTCCAACAAATCCGACTTTGTTGTTAGCTACTCTCAAACGCTTTTCTTTGTCCTTTTCTTTTGGGTTGTTATGGCACAAATAACCTTAAATGGACTATTACATTTGTTCACTATTTTTTTGGGGTTGTTTTTTTTGTTTTTAGGCGGAATTCCTTTTTTGGACTTGATAGGGGTAATTGACATTGAAGAGCTGTTTCTTATTGTTCACAATAGGTTGTCAAATGCCATCTACATTGAAGTGTATACGTATATGTCATTTTTCTTGATGTTTGTTTTTTTGGGAGTTTTGTTTGGATATAAAAGCGAAGACTACTTGAAAAGTAAAACAGAAGTAAATTACAGCCCTTTTCTTTTTCAAACAGGAGTCGTTTTGTTTTTCTTAGCAATTCCAGGCATTCTTACTAAATACTTTCTTCAGCTACAAGTCATTCTCGAAAAGGGTTATTTAGCTGTTTTTGATGGTTCTTTGTCGCAGATAGACTATCCTTTGATAACCGTTGGAAGCGGTACGCTACTACTGTTTGGTTACTGTCTTTTTCTTTCCTCCAAGCCAACTAAAAAACAGTTTTTAATTATTACGGCGATTCTACTTTTAACACAATTTGTAAATGTATTGAAAGGGCAACGAGCAGTATTTTTGTTTCCACTTATTTTTTCTATTTGGTTTTACCATAAATTTTATGCAAAAAGTCTATCGAAAAAAAAATTAATTTTTAGCGCACTTTGTGTTGTGCTGTTTGGTCAGATTTTTATGGTTCTTAGGACAACCGACGAGGGACATATCAGAAATCTTGAACAAAAATCTTTCATGGAAAGGTATGTTGGCAGTTTTTTTGTTGGACAAAGCGTTAGTTTTTTTATTTTGCCTTATGTGCTACACTATGATTTAAGAAATGACAGATATCCATACTTATTGGCTCCGCTAAACATTCACTACAGGAGCTTTCAAAACATGGATCGCTTGCAAAGATCGAATACATTGTCTGATCAGTTAACATATCGAATAGATCCCAACTATTTTCATAGAGGGGTTGGGGTTGGGTCTTCCATTGTCGCTGTTTTTCATGATTTGCGTCACATAGTAGCTGTACTTGTGTCTTTAATCTTTGGATTTCTTATGGCACGTTTTGAGATTTTTGTTAAGTACTCAAGAGTTCTTCTATTGTTTGCTTTTTATTTTGTTTCATCAATTATGATGTCTCCGCGTTTTGACATGCTGTTGTTCTTTTATGACATGGTTGTGCTGGGGGTTCTATTTATTTTGGTTAATGCTGTATATAGGTTTGTTCAAACACAAAAAATAATACCAATAGGAATTAAAAATGGCGACAATTAACATCGGACGTAAAGACATTATTTGGAACTACGTTGCCACTTTTTTATTGTTAGGATCGGGTATTATCCTGCTGCCATTTATTCTTAGGGTTTTTCCACAAGAAACGGTTGGGGTTTGGAATATATTTGCGACGATAATAGCGTTGACAGCGCTATTAGATTTTGGCTTTAATGCGTCCTTTGCTCGAAATGTGTCGTACGTAATGAGCGGAGTAAAGGAACTGAAGCCGATAGGCTTCCAGACTGTTGAAACTGAAAAAACAGAAATAGATTACAGTTTGCTTAAAGGGCTTATCAACGCAATGCGATGGTTTTATGCACGTGTCGCAATAGTTCTTTTTGTGTTACTGACAACTCTTGGTACATTATATATACACACGATATTAAAAGATTATTCAGGGAATCGCAATGAAGTTTATATAAGTTGGGCTATTTTGTGCATAATCAATTCTTTTTCTCTTTATACCTTTTATTACGATGCTCTTCTACAAGGAAAGGGGCTTGTTAAACGAGCAAAACAAATTCAAGTTGTTGGACAGCTAACTTACTTGTTTGTCGCAATAGGCCTTATTTATTTTCAATTTAATTTAATTGCAATAGTAAGTGCTCAAGCTTTGTCTGTTATTATTCGAAGAATATTATCGCATAAAACCATTTATACTGCGAGGTTCAAAGATCTTCTGCATAATGTAAAAGCACAAAGTAAAAAAGAAGTGTTAAAGCCCATTTATCAGAATGCTATGAAACTGGGGGTTGTCAATATCAGTAATTTTTTAGCGTTACGATCGCCTATTCTTATCGGAGCTGTTTTTCTTTCGTTAAACGAGATAGCTTCGTACGGCATAACTATACAAATCATAAACATAATTGCTGCGGTGGCTGTTGTGCATTTTAGTACATTTTTGCCTAAAATTGCTCAACACAGAATACATGATGAAACACTTGCCATAAAGAAAAAATATGTGACCAGTTGGCTTTTTATGGTTTTTACATTTTTGGCAGGAGGTTTGTTTTTCATTTTTTTTGGCGACCATGCTTTGTTGTTGATCAATAGTCAAACACCTCTTTTGCCACGCACCCTAATAGTTATAGCATTAGTCGCCGCATGGTTGGACTACAATAGGGGTATGGCTGAGTGGATTTTGGCATCTAAAAACAATATTCCTTTTTTTAGAGCGTCTCTTTTTACTGGAGGATTGTCTGTTGTTTTATTGGTTTTAACTTTAAAATATACCGACCTTGGGGTTTTAGGTTTAATAATAGCTCCAGCCATAGCTCAAGTTTGCTACCATAACTGGAAATGGCCACTTGAAGTTGCAAAAGAATTAAAAATACTCAAAAGATGAAAATATTTTACGACCATTATGCTTTTTCATATTTACGTTTCGGAGGGATTTCTAAGTATATCTGCGAACTGATGAAAAATATGCCACGAGAAAGTTGGTATTCGAGTACTTTGATTAGCAATAATCAGTATTTGCAAGAAGCAAGACTAATGAAGACTGTGAAGTTTTTTCCAAACTTGAATTTCAGAGGGAAAGAACGTTTAATGACGGAACTAAATATGCCCTATACTAAGCATAAATTGCGTACCACAGAGTGGGATGTTTTTCATGCTACATGGTTTGCCGATCGCTATCTTAATAGCATAAAAAAGAAAACACTAGTTGTTACTATTCATGATTTGATATACGATGTTTTTTATAAAAAAGGAGATGTTCCTCATAGAGAAAAAATTATTGAAATGGGTAGGTCAAGCGCTGAGAGAGCAGACAAGGTGATTGCTGTGAGCGAATGTACCAAGCAAGATATGATAAATATATGGAACATAAACGAAAGTAAAATAGAGGTTATTCATCATGGCGTAGACAAAGATAAAAAACCGATTTCGTCTACAAGATTGATTGAGCAGCCATATATATTTTTTGCGGGAGGTGCACGAGGAAAAAATAAAAACTTTGAACACTTAATAGAAGCATTCTCTATCATTAGCGACAAGTATAAGGACTTAAGACTGGTTTGTTCGGGTACGAGCTTTAGAGAAAATGAAATACAAGAACTGAAGCGGTTGAAAATTTATGACAAAACAATTCAACTATATGCGTCAGGGACTCAGATGGCACAATTGTATAACGATGCAGAAATGTGTATAGTGCCTTCCTTTTACGAAGGGTTTGGCTTTCCTGTCTTGGAGGCCATGGTATATGACTGTCCTGTTATTCTGTCCAACTCCAGTTGTTTGCCAGAAGTGGCGAAAGAAGCAGGGCTGTACTTCGACCCCTATGACGCAGAAGAGCTTAGTGACAAAATATCTTTGCTGTTAGATGATGAAGCACTAAGGGAAAAGCAAAAGCGGCTATGCGCTCAGCGGCTAGATTTTTTTTCATGGGAAAAATGTGCTGAAAACCATTTAAAATTATACAAGTCGTTGATATAAAATTATACAACACTATGAAAATACTGTTTATTACATCGAGTCTTCCTTTTCCTATTCATAAAGATGGGGTTTCGCTCATAGACAATCGGTTGCTGAGCAACGCAACAGCAGATATGGAAGTAGATATGATATCTATTGGCGAGGAAAAACATCAAGACATAGATAGCTTAAAAGCAACAGCCCCAAGACTTCAACGTATATTTTGTGTGAAAAATACGGAAACTTGGTTCTCTAAATTACTTAATTTCATATCTGTGTTTATTTATGGCAAAGCGTTGGTAAAGAACAGACATTTACATAAAACATTAAGGCAACTACTACAAACGTCCTCTTATGATATGATTTATGCTAGTCGTTTTCCGCTGATATACGAACTTGCAGGGATCAAAAAAATGCCACCATTGTTTTTAAATGCTATAGACTCTTACTCTATGTTGTGTAGTAGCATTTATGAAAAAAATGGCCGTTTCAGAGAAAAGGCAAAATATATTTTCTATCGCCGGAGCGAAAAAAAATTACTTAAATATGCTACATGTGTTAATTTTGTTTCATTTGAAGATGCTAAATACATAAAAAGTATAACAAAGCACAAAAACATACAAAACATAACCTTGGGCATAGATTCAAAATTGTTTTTTCGTCGTCTTGATATTGAAAAAATTAATAATAGTTTACTGTTTTCGGGCAATTTTGCCTATCAGCCAAATTTTGATACTGCGAAATATGTTGCACAAGAATTGTTTCCTGTTATTTGTCAAAAACACCCAGAAGCAAAACTCTATATTGTTGGAAAAAATCCACCACCAATTCAGCCAGACAAACGTATTGTTGTTACGGGATTTGTAGAAGATATATCAGAGTGGTACAACAAAACGACGGTTTTTTTGAGTCCTTTGCTTCATGGAGCAGGAGTAAAAAACAAGATATTAGAAGCACTAGCTTGTGGGTTACCCGTTGTTGCATCTTCGATAGCAGTTAGCGGAATAAGTGGTTTAGTAAATGAGGAACACTTTCTGTTGGCAGACACATCAACAGAACAGGTACAAGCTGTTGAAAGGCTGCTTTCTTGTTCAAGTTTGAGAGAAAAACTTAGCGAGAATGCCCAGTCTTTTATACAAACAAATTACAATTGGGACAAACAAGTTCAACTATATTATTCGGAATTTAACACAGTAGTCAAAAAATGAAGATTTTTCATATAACAAACGAGCTTTCGGAAGGTGGCGTTGGAACGTTTTTACTCGCTTTACTTCCTATGTTAAAAAAGGCTGGAAATAAAGTGGAACTATTGGTATTAGGTGAAGCGAATTCAGCACTGGTTTCAGATATGAGTTCACAAGGCATAACCGTACATGTTGGAAAATATGCAAGCATCTATGATCCAAGAAATATATTTTTGATTAATTCGTATATCAAACAGGGAAACTATGACATTGTCCACGCACATTTGTTTCCAACACAATATCTTGTGTCAATAGCTAAGATGATTACTAAAAACAATGCAAAATTTATTACAACCGAACATGGTAGTTACAACAAGCGTAGAAATCGTGCTATATTACGTCCTATAGAAAAAATGATGTATCGCCGTTACGATGCTATTGTTGGCTGTAGCAATGATTCTTCTACTAATTTGAAAAAATGGTTGGCATGTAAACGTACAAAAATAACAACAATAGCAAATGGTATAAATCTACAAATAGCCAAAACAGCTATAGGATATACAAAACAAGAATTGAACCTACCCGACGATGCCAAAATTTTAATTATGGTTGCGCGCTTTTTTGAGGCAAAAGACCATAAAACGGTTGTTAAAGCAGTCCCTTTTCTTGAACAAAATGTTCATGTTTTGTTTTGCGGATCAGGCGAAGAGGGCGTAAAAGAGTGTCAGCTTTTAGCACAAAAATTAGAGGTTGAAGAACGTGTACATTTTTTAGGAAACAGAAAGGATATTTCACGACTATTAAAAAGTAGTGATGTAGCTGTGTTGTCATCTTTCAATGAAGGTATGCCCTTGAGCCTTATAGAGTATATGGCTGCTGGATTGCCGTCTATTTGTACCGATGTGTGTGGATCACAAGAGTTGGCTCAAAATTATGGAATTTTATTTCCCGTGGGAGATTATGAATGTTTAGCAAGAGAAGTTAATAAGCTTTTGGAAAATAAAGAATACTACAATGAGGTTGCGCAAAAATGCTATAACCGAGCACAAGATTTTAGCCAAGAAACCATGATGAAAAATTATACAAATTTATACAAACAACTATTATGCAAAAAGAATTAGTATCCATTATCACGCCCATGTACAACGCTTCGCGTTTTGTGGCTCAAACCATTGAGTCCGTTTTGGCTCAAACTTATCCGCATTGGGAAATGCTTATTGTAAACGACGGCGGTAAAGACAACTGTGCTGAAATTGTTGAAGAATATGCAAAAAAAGACAGCCGTATTAAATTGATCCATCAAGAGAATGCAGGTTCAGCAGCAGCGCGAAACAACGCATTGAGAAATGCATCAGGAAAGTACATTTGTTTTTTGGATTCGGACGATATTTGGATACCAACGTTTATTGAAAAACAACTGAAGTTTATGAAAGAAAAAGACGCTTTGGTTGTTACGGCATCGTACAACCTTATAAATGAAGAGGGAGAAATTTGCTTAAACCCTTATATCGTGCCAAAAACAATGAAAAGAAAAGACTTGCTAAAAGTAAACTCTATGTCATGTTTGACCACAATGTATAACGCAGAAAAACTGGGTGTTTTTTTCTTTGCAGAAAGATTAAAAAGCTTCAGAGATGACTTGAACTATTGGTTAGATGTTCTGGAGACAGCAAAAAAGGCATTTGGTAATCCTGAAATATTGGCATCCTATCGTGTTTTTGAAAACTCAACAACGGGTAAAAAGAAAAAGATAGTGCTTCCACACTTTATGTTTTTGTACAAAGAGCTAAACTTAGGCATTTTTAGAAGCACTTACTACACGCTGGTTTGGGCAATTCACGGAATATTAAAATATAGAAAAAAAACACTGTAACTTATGGATATTATCATTGGTGCCGGCATTTCCGGACTTTCTTTCGCTAACTTCTCGAAAAAAGATTATCTTATTCTTGAGGCAGACTCCGAAATTGGCGGATACTGCAAAACAATCAAACAGGACGGTTTCACGTGGGACTATTCCGGGCATTTTTTTCACTTCCAAAACAAATGGCTGGAAGACTACATTTGTGAGAAAATTGATCCGTCAACGATTCTTAAATGTGAAAAACACACACAAGTAAAGTATAAGGAAAGATACGTGGATTTCCCGTTCCAAAAAAACATCCATCAGCTCGAACAACAAGAGTTTATCGATTGTTTGTATGATTTGTTTTCTGCTCCGAAAACAGATTTTGAAACATTCAAGCAAATGCTGTATGTTAAATTTGGAAAATCTATTGCCGAAAAATTCTTGATACCTTACAATGAAAAATTGTACGCCTGCGATTTAGATTCTTTAGATGTTGATGCCATGGGACGATTTTTTCCATACGCCGACAAAGAGGACATTATTTTGAACTTCAAAAATGCCAATAACGCCTCTTACAACACCTATTTTACCTACTCGAAAGGTGGTGCAATAGAGTATGTAAACTCGTTGTTTGAAAGAACAGATAAAAATAAATTGTTTTTAAACGAAAAAGTTCTTTCGATAGATGCGGATAAAAAAATAGTGAAAACAAACAAAAGAGAATTAGCCTACGACAATGTTATTTCTACGATGCCTTTTCCGAAATTGTTGGATATTTGTCAAACGCCCTACGAAAAATCGGTGTATTCATGGAATAAAGTGCTTGTTTTCAATTTGGGTTTTGATAAAAAAGGAGACGACAGGATTAATAATTGGATATATTTTCCAGACAAGGAGCTTTGTTTTTACAGAATTGGCTACTACGACAATATCTTTTCGGACGACAGAATGTCTTTGTATGTGGAGTTGGGTTTTGATAAGGATGTAAACGATATTGATGTAAACTATTACATGCAAAAAGTATTGGATGACCTGAAAAAAACAGGCGTGATAAGCGATCAAAAACTGATTTCTTGGCATCATGTGATTATGGATCCAGCCTATGTACACGTCACAAAAACATCCATAGATGATGTTAAAAAACAAAAGGAATTATTGGCGCAAAAAAATATCTTTTCGATTGGACGCTATGGCAGTTGGCAATATTGCTCTATTGAGGACAATATGATTGAGGCTTACGATCTTGTCAAACAAATTCAAAAACAATGAAAATATCCCTCATCGGAGCTTCTGGATTTGTTGGAACAAGAAACTATAATTTAACGGTCAAATTTTGATAATCGCAAAATAATTCGTATCTTTGCAAAAAATATCGGATGCAAAAGATAGGCTAATATAGAGTTTGTCAAACAACAGAAGATAAAGCAAGAAACTTTAATCCCTTTGATTTCAAAAAACATGTTGGACAGCATACAAATGAAATTCAATGAACTCAAGGCCGTTCATGCGGTTTTGTACATTACAGAAAAACTGAAAAGAAAAGATTTTCACAAGATTTTCAAAATTCTTTATTTTTCGGATAGAGAGCATTTGAATGTTTATGGGCGAACAATCACTGGCGATGTTTACATTGCGATGACAGATGGCCCAGTGCCTTCAAAATTATACGACATATTCAAATCGGTAAGAGGCGATAGCTACTATAAAGACGACGGAACTTTCAGTCAATATTTTTCGGTTGTCTCTTGGGATCTAATCGAAGCAAAAGCAAAAGCTGACATTAACGAGCTGTCTAAAACAGACTTGATTTGTATTGACAACTCCTTGAAAACGTATAGCGATATGTCGTGGGATGAAATAAGAGAAAAATCTCATGATTATGCTTGGAGAAATACGACCCTAAACAGGGCTATTGATTTTGCAAACATTATTCGAGAGGTCGGGGGAGACGACAATTATATCGAATACTTGAAAGAGCAGTCGCAACTCTCAGACGTTTTAAAATAATGGGACAGGAAAGTTTGTTAGGCAGGCAAAATGCGAGCAGTTTACTTCAAGCATCTCTGTCAAAAGGAGATGTGTTTTTGAAAAAATTTGAAAGAATTGAACACAAAAAATTTTTTGTTATTGCAGGGTTGTCTCAAGATAAAGTATATGCTTGCTCGGTTTATATAAACTCAAACATTCCAGATTTTATTTTCAAAAAACAGGAACTTCTTAGCTTGCAAGTCCCGATTAAAGGAGCAAAATATGATTTTCTGAAACACGACTCGTTTGTTTCTTGTAACACTCAAATAAAATTTGATTTTTCAGAATTTTACAATTGGTTCGAAAGCAAAAACTGTACGTGCGTTGGTAGATTAGACGAAGAAGATTTAAGCAACATACAAACAACGCTGATTGATTCAGGCTTGCTGACACAAAACGAGCTAGACTTGTATTTTTAGTTTTTAATTATCATTAAAAGCAGAATTTTCTGCGAATAGTCATCATTTAGCAGGAATAACACTAGAAATTTCAGTAATTATACAAAAAACAATGAAAATTACCCTAATCGGAGCGTCCGGATTTGTCGGAACACGATTGATAGAGTTATTGAAACAAAATAACACGTATCAACTGGCAAATATTGACAAACAGCAAAGTCCTGTTTATCCTGAACTGACAACGATTGCCGACGTTCGAGATAAAGAAAAACTGAAAACATTGTTGCAAGACCAAGACGTTGTGATTTTGCTTGCTGCTGAACATCGTGACGATGTTTCGCCAATTTCGTTGTATTACGATGTGAATGTCGATGGCACGCGAAATGTGTTGGAAGCAATGGATTTTTGCGGTGTAAAGAAAATTATTTTTACAAGTTCGGTTGCGGTTTATGGCTTAAACAAAGACAATCCGAACGAAGAACATCCCGTCGACCCGTTCAACCATTACGGCAAAAGCAAGTGGCAAGCAGAGGAGGTTTTGCACGAGTGGTACGAAAAAAATAGCGATGAAAAAACATTGACAATTGTTCGTCCATCCGTGATTTTTGGCGAACGCAACAGAGGAAATGTTTACAATTTATTGAGGCAAATTTCGTCGGGACGTTTTTTGAAAGTTGGCTCGTGTGAGAATAAAAAATCAATGGCGTATGTGGGCAATATTGTCGCACTATTATCGCATTTGACAAAATCGGCAAAAGGCTGCGAAACCTACAACTACATTGACAAACCAGATTTAACAATGAACGAGTTGATCGATGTTGTTGGCAACTCGTTAGGGCGAAAAATTCCGTCTGTGAAAGTGCCGTATTTCTTGGGAATGCTTGGCGGATATTGCTTTGATATTTTGGCAAAATTATCTGGAAAAAAGTTGCCAATCAGTAGCGTTCGTGTCAAGAAATTTTGCGCAACAACACAGTTCGATGCCGAAAAAGTTTTAGCATCAGGCTTCACGCCACCACACACACTATCCGAAGGTTTGGACAAAACAATCCAATTTGAATTTGTAAATCCACCGAAAGACGATTTGGTTTTTGTTTCGGAATAAACATTTTGCGTGACGCATTTTGCGTTGTCAATAGTTTTTAGTATCTTTGCAGTAAAAAACAAAACGATGGAAGCCTATCCAACCCCTTTTCCAATCATTGGCTATGTCTCAAAAGAATACTTTTGTGACAGAGAAAAAGAATTGAAAATTCTTGCAAAAAACTTGAGAAACAAAGCAAATGTTACATTGATTTCTAACAGAAGATTAGGGAAATCAGCGTTAATACACCGTCTATTTGAAGAAATCGAAAGCAAAAACACAAACTGTATTTACATCGATATTTTTTCGGCAACATCACTAAAAGACATTACGAATACGCTGGCAACAGCCATCTACACCAGGTATCCACCAAGAAGAAATATTGGTAAAAAGTTTTGGGATTATGTGAAAAACTTGCGTCCTGTGATTTCTTTTGACGCTCTTAACAACAAACCGGAACTTCGCTTTGAATTTGCTCAACCTAAAGACTACGAAAACACATTAGGCGGATTGTTGAGTTTTTTGGATTCACAAAAAAAGAGAATAGTGTTGGCCATTGACGAGTTTCAACAAATAGCGAACTGTGAAGAAAAAAATATCGAGGCTATTTTAAGAACTATCGTACAATCTCTCAGAAACATTAATTTTATTTTTTGTGGGAGTAAAAAACACCTTATGCTTGAGATATTTAATAGTGCTAAGCGGCCTTTTTTTGCAAGCACGGTGATAATGGGACTTTCAGAAATAGATCACGATGTTTACAAAGATTTTATCGCCAAGCAATTTAGAAGACACAGAAGAAAGATTGACGAAGATGCGATTGACTTTATTCTTGACTGGACATTTCTTCACACATTTTACACGCAAATGGTTTGTGGGGCCGTTTTTTCCGAGAACAGAAGACATAATACAATCTCCACAGTGAAAAAAATATGCGAAGACCAATTAGAAATTTTACACGCAAATTTTTTACAGTATAGGAAATTATTAACGCAAAGGCAATGGGAAGTATTGGTTGCAATGGCAAAAGAAGAGCTCGTTTTTGAGCCTCAGTCACAACACTTTATTGGAAAACACAGATTAGGTGCGACGTCCTCGGTCAAAAGGTCTCTACAATCGTTAATTGACAAAGAAATGGTATGTACAATAGAAACACACAATAAAATTACATATCGAGTTTATGATGTATTCCTGCTGCGTTGGTTGCAATCAAAGTTTTAACTAAACAGGAAAACGCACTTTGCGTCACGCATTTTGCGTTATGCAAAAAAGCATAATGCATATTTGCATAATTGAAAAATAATGCGTATCTTTGTATTAGAGACTACTTCTGAGATTAAAAATTAACAAACAATGAAAAAAATTATTATTCTTGTATTAGCGCTCTCGCTTGGCGCAATGGTTAAGTCTTCGGACTTTTCGCAGCTTAGACTAAACGAAATCAGCGGCGTAGATGCTGTTTTGTTTGTTGAGATTTTCAACGCAGGTACAGAGCAAATTAACTTGGAAGGCGTAAGACTTCAACGCAACGAAGGACCAACGCACAGCACATCTCTTACAACGGGTACCGAGTGGGTTGGACAAGCTGGCGATGTGATTCCTGCTGGAGCGTATCGCATTATTTTGTTCAGAAATGGCCGTGGCGATGGCAACAATAGCGGTCCCCATGCGCCGTCTCAACTGCAGGAAAATCCTGCGTGGCCAGGAATGAGTTGGACAGTTACAGGAGGGTTGTCCAACCAACAGATTTTGAAAATTGCTCTCGTTGATCCTAGCGGAAATCCTATTGACGTGTTTATCCGTGGTGATGAACCCTTACCTGGATGGGGAACTGCTGGGGCGTCGCGGCCAGGCAATATGAATTCTGGAGCATATGGAAATATAAGACCAAGTTATTCCCGTATGGCTGATGGTTCTTGGGCTTGGGCAATAGTAACGCCTGGAACGACGAATGGCCAACGAGTGCAATCTATCGCAAATCCTGGGTACTTGACAGCAATGCCTGCCCCTGAGCTTGATCCAATCGTTGCTGGCGAAAAAGACTCGCTTTTTGAGCAACTTTTGATTTTGCAAGCGTACGGTTCGAGTGCTAATGCTGCTGGAGCAAGTCATTCGTTTGTAGAACTCTTCAACAATAGCAATACACCAATAAGACTTAGCGGTATTACGCTTTTTTATGCTGCAGGATTAAGAGATGCAGATGCTACAGAAGATGTAAATTGGCAAACAATTGCTTTGCGAGGAACAATTGCTCCTGGACATTCTTTTTTAATTTTAGGTCAGCGACAAAATCTTCGTGATGGGTGGGAGCCAGACGGGGTAAATAACACAGACCAAAATCCACGCTATGTGATTCCAGCAAATTCGGGCGATATGAATGTTGCGAATTTTGTTTTGAACGATAGCACATTCAAGGTTGCGTTAATTCGCGCAAGCACAAACAGCAAACTTACTGTACAAAACCCGCTTACAATGGATAATGATGAAGGACTGTCTGCCGAAGGACTTATTGATTTTCGAACAGGAGGTATTGGCAGCGACACGTTTGAAATTGTCCGTCCGAGAAACCGTGCGTTTGGGCAGTGGGATCTTTTGACCGGAGAGCGTTTTGGAGCGAGAGCAAGTGGAACATTGCCAGTGGTTTTTATTGATACAGAAGATGGTTTGCCTATTGTAAGTAAGGCCGTTTGGCGTAGGATGGCATTTAGACTAGAAGATCCGAATAATTCTGAAAACAATATTGAGGAGTTGGTAAATCAGGAAATTCGCGGACGAGGGAACTCAACTTGGAACTATGGACTTGCAGATGGAAACCCTCCGTATAGAGTCAGGTTCCGAAGCGGTCAAGAACAGTCTCTTTTTGGACTTCCTGCGGCAAGAAACTGGGTTTTATTGGTAGGACACAGATGGGGAGGAGATGCTACAGCTTTTGAGCTTGGCAGGCGACTTGGTTTGGAAAACTCACCTACAACTAATTTTGTAGAGCTTGTGTTTAATGGGGAATTTAAAGGACTTCGACAACTCTCCGAGCATAGGCAAGCTGACCCGCTTAATGTGGGCGCGCCAGGAAGACCAAGAATAGCTGAAAATGGAGGGTGGTTTGTTGAGATTGATAGAGGGTTTGATGTTTCGTCAGACTACGGCGACCCTGGTTTTAGAACAGCAAACTTCGACCTTCCAGTACTGATTAAAGCTCCTGATTTTCCAGAGTTTCCTAACAATGGTATAATTCCAGAGTCTGTGGATAATTTTGTCAGGAACGACTGGAATAGGCTAACAGACTTGATGGCTGCCTATAATTTTCCAGAAAATGAGTGGCGTGACCTTATCTATATGGATTCCTGGGTACGATACTTCATGGTTAATGCAGTAACAAGGAACAGTTATTACAGCGTCTATAGCATTTGGAATTATTCAGTTCAAATAGGCCATACGGCAGGTAAGTTCGTCTATAAAAACGTAAATAATAGAATAGCAGCAGGTCCTTTATGGGATTTAGACAATAACTTGCGGTATTTGGAAATACACACAGGCGAAAGAATTTATACAGCGCGCCGTGAGCCTTGGTTAAATGTTCATTGGGTTAACCAATTCTTTTTAGACCCTATCTTTGTTGTAAGGTGGAAAGAAATTTGGAATGAAAAATTTGGTGCTATTTCCTCTATGCCTGAATTTCTTGACAGCGTTGCTACTCGTATAGCTATTCATGTTTCAGGTCCTCACAGAGTTGGGCTCAATAATCGTGTGCAATTCTTGGAGGAGCGAATCCCTTTCCTTGATTCGGTTTACAACACCGTATCCATTCTTCCGTCAGATTCTCCCGATGATTTTTCGTCAGCATCTCACAACTTCACATCTCTAGACCTACAAATTACGCCGCAAACATTCACGCTCGTGGCTTATGGCGAAATGATGGGTTTAGAAGCGTTTTTGAAAAATGCAGATACATCAGCCTTTGAAATTATTTCTGAACTAACACAAACTCCAACAGGAAAAGGCGGATACTTGGCAACAATTACCATAACGGCTAAAACATCTGTTTCAGTTGGAAAAACACACAAAGACACACTTATTTTAAGCGGAACAAACCAAGACAATCCGTTCTCGTTCAGAGTGCCTTTAGAACTTGCTACGCCTTCAATAACGTTGGACGACATTATTGCTTTGCATGATAGTATCAATAGTCTGAATCAAACGCTAACAACTTGTGAGGAAAACCTTGTAGAGGCACAAGAAATCATCATCGAGTGGATTGAAATAACCTACGATTTATTGGACACAATTGATTGGTTGCGCCAATTGTTGATAGATGCTACGAATGTCGTAGAGACGGGGCGCGCCCAATCTCTACAGGTGTTTCCAAATCCAGCAACAAACGTATTGCATATCGTTCACGATTGGCAATCTGGAGATGTGGTGGAACTGTTTGATATGAACGGGCGACGTGTATTTGCACAACCCGTAGAGATTGGGCATGCCCCGTCTCTACATAACGGTACATTCGTTATCGATATGTCGCAATTCCCAACAGGAAATTACATTTTACGCATAGGCAATCGCGTGGCCAAAATTGTGAGACGATAATTCTATAATAAAAAATTTTCGTATCTTTGCAACACAAAACCAACAAAACCTTAATTTATGTCAGAAAATCGTACACCTCAAAATCAAACAGAACCCAAAGAAATTGACCTTATTGATGTGGCCGGAAAAACATTTACAGGCATTGGCCATGGATTAAAAGGTCTGTTTTTGTGGCTTGGCAAAATAACCAAAGCCTTTTTCTGTTTTTCGCTAAAATTTTGGTGGATTCTTTTAATTGCTACCATGCTTGGAGGAACGGCTGGCTTCCTTAGAGATCGAATGGCAGAACCTCGTTTCGAAACAGAAATGTTGGCTATGACACAAGTTGTTGATCGTATTTTGATCGCTAATCAAATCAACAGTTTGCAAGCTGTGATTGATGATCGTAATTATGTTTTCTTGTCTCAACAACTCTCTCTTCCAGAAAGCAAAGTTAGCGAGCTTTTGTTTATTCGCGCTGAAATTGCCGATATTAGAGTTCCGGGACGAGCAACACGAACAGTAATCCGAACCGATAGAGATGGTGTTGAAACCGAAGAGATTGTCGAAGAAACAAACCCTCAAGTTGTGCGTATTCGTATCGGCTCAACGAAAAATTCTGGTATCGAAGATTTTACAAACGCCATTGTGAGTTTTGTTGAAAACGATCCCTTTATTGCCGAACAAACAATCTTAGCAAAACGCATAAATCTTACACGACAAGAAGCCGTTGAAGCAGAAATCGAGCAACTGATGTTGTTTCAACAAAAAAATATTGAGCAAGCACCAATGACTGTGAATATGGATCGCAGCTCGTTTCCTATAATCGTCAACGAAGCGCAAACGTTTACTCATGACATTTTATATTATAGAAACTATTTGGCACACTTGCAGCGCCAGCAAGAGCTTCTGCGTCCAATGAATGTTGTGCAACCATTTTTTCCGGTTAATAATCCAGTGGACCGCCGAACTAAAAACATTTTGTTTTTTGCTTTGCTGTTTTTTGCAGCGTGTTATACAACATTGCAAGTTCGTGAAAATGCAAAAAAACGCGCCTAATATTTTTGAGTGATGATTTCAATTGCCGGTGACCTCGGAAGCGGGAAAAGCACGATTGCCAAGCGTTTGGCAGAAACGTTGAACTATGAATATTTTTCAACGGGCATTCTTTTTCGCACGTTGGCCGCTGAACGTGGCATGGACGCGTTGCAATTGAATTACCATTCGGAAACGGATTTGAGCATTGATAAATATAT
>Ga0209755_10003481_pt1 | contig 19688 bp, 17 predicted proteins | sample TergutCo191P1_FD_187301 | JGI IMG/M metagenome (GOLD analysis project Ga0209755, IMG submission 187301) | Cornitermes sp. P1 segment gut microbial communities from Petit-Saut dam, French Guiana - Co191P1 (SPAdes) (version 2) | ecosystem: Host-associated > Arthropoda: Insects > Digestive system...
GAATTACGTTTTTACGTGCACTGTCGGCATGTTTTGCGCTCTGGATGAAAAAAGCGTTGCAGAGAGTGAGAGCACAGTTAAAGTCTGCTTTGGTGATATTATTTATTCAAAACTTGCACAAAAGTGTAACCCACACAAACACCGCCTCCCTAGGTGCTTGGCGTGGCAACCAAAAGGGAAAAACATAGGAGAAACACAATGAAAACAACGTTTTCAAAACTCATATTCGTGGCAGGCTTTGCGCTTGCCTTGGCATTCACAACTTCCTGCGGCCCCTCTGCAGCGCAACAAGCCATATTGGCTATGCCTTCAGTTGAGGATGTTAGTGGGCTAAAAGACAAATTGTTTTGGCTAAAAAATAATGCGCAAAGCGGTGGCAATTATGTCCTTGAGGTAAATGCTAACGAAGAAATCGGTGAGATGTTTTCTTTTCCCGAAGTTCTCTCTTACAAAGACAAAAGCGATATAACAATAACTCTTAAAGGTGTTGGCGGAAATCGAACTATCTCCCGGAGGAGTAATCCTTACCCAGGTAGTGTATTTATAGTGCAATCCGGCGTTACTTTGATTTTAGATGATAATATTACCCTCCGGGGAATAAAAATAGTAAATCCAGGCATTGCGAACCATACAAGTTCAGTAGTTAGCGTAAGATCCGGCGGAACGCTTGTTATGAATGATGGTGCAACTATTACAGGCAACAGCTATCATAATGTCATCCTTAGAGGTGGTGGCGGAGTATCTGTATCCGGAGGCGGCACTTTTATTATGAAAGGAGGAATCATCTATGGCAATGAATGTTTCATATTCCAGAATGATCCACAATTAGCTATGATGTTAAGAAACGACGCTAATAGTAAAGCCCTAGCTTCAGCAGTAATTTCAAAAACGGGAGGTTCAACGGATGCTATAGGAACCAAGAATTACACTCATTACACTCCAAAAGGCTGCGGAGTGTATGTAGAAGGCAAAACCGAAGGAGGCCGAAGCCTCTTTATCAAACCAGGTCCTGCTGGGGATTTTATCAAAACCGGAGGAACAATTACCGGTTATGGCAGCGACCAAGAAAATGGCAATGTGGTAAAGGAACTTGATGGGCAAGGCATAGCTCAAAATCAAGGTCATGCAGTATATGTTGGGGGAAAAAGCATAGATATAACCATTGGACCGGAAGTGCAGTTGAGTTTCAAAAACGGAGTATTCAGCGGTGATTGGGACGGTGGCAAATAAACAATAACTCACCCAAACACCGCCTCCCTAGTGGGTTTGGGTTTCAAATAATATTGGTTCGCCCGTAGCTAGCATGACGGAGTTATCGTTTGGCTCTGTGCGTGCCAAAAAAGAGCCGAACGCACATTCAACCTCGAACAAGGACAACGGCGAATTTTTCTATATTCCCATAAATGCCCAAGCAACAAGAAGAAGATCCTGGCAAGGTCCAGTTAAAAGCAATCCTCAAGGGAAATGCTGCGCAAGCTGTTAGGCCTGCTATCATGTCTGGATTTAAAATGGCGGATTTTCAAATAAACCCCGGAGCTATAGTGGAAACTCTGGAAGAGCGCATGAAAAATGAGATTGCAGGCTTGCATTCGCAAATAACCGCTCTGCACGCTGAAATAGCAAATTTAAAAAAGAAAGCCGAGCAAGACGCGAAAAATTCTTACGATAAGGGAATTCAAGAAGGCAAAGCATTGGGCGCAAATGAAGGTGAAAAAAAGGCTCTTGAAAAATGGGATGCGGACTTAAAGGCTTTGCAGGGGGATACAGCAAAAGAGTTTGAGAATCTGGCGGCGCAGCAAAAAGAAAATTTTGATAAAATCAACGCTGCAACAGCTGAAATCGCGCTTGCAATAGCAAAAAGAATCTTCTGCGAAGAAGCGGCGCAAAACCCAAACATCATAAGCCGGGTTATGAAAGAAGCTTTTACTTTCTTGGGACAAGAAGAAAAATTAAAAGTCAGGCTAAACCCTGCGGACATAGCCTCTGCGGAAGCAACAGAACCTTTTTGGAAACCGGCCATAAGCTCGCTGAAAAATGTTGAGCTGGTCTTTGACGAAACAATAGAAAAAGGGGGAGCTTTGCTGGAATCGGAAAACGGTTCTTCTATTGATATGCGCCTGCAAACAATTTTTGGACACGTTGATGAAGTAATCAGGCAGATTTACAGCAATTAGTCCATCCACGCACCGGCCCAGTTTGCATGGTCGCAATCCTTATCGCCGTTATCCAACGTTTCAAGCTCAAGAACATTAACCCCACTGATATCAACGCTCAAGGAATCTATATTGCGCGAAACTAAAACTTTCGAGCGATAAAGTTGATTGCCATCTCCCTTCACAACCCAAATAGCGCCATTGCCGCAAGCAGATTCATCATCCAAGCCGATATAACTATAGAACTTTTTATACGCTCCATTCAAATTCCAAGCAAGCTTTGAGCCGGCATGGGAACCTACTCCGAATTCAAAAACTCTTCCGTCTATTCTCATGGCATTGTTCTCAACGGATTTTCCCATCTTGGGCTCACCCCACTCCTGAGACCAAGAGTTTGGCCTTGTGTCTTGAAGCAAACGATTTTCGGCAGAGCGAATAAAAAACTGCGCCTCCTTTTTTACAGTGTCTCCTTTCGGAAATGCGATTAAAACTGCGTAATGCATGCCCGGTTTTTCCACAGGAAAACTATAGTCATTTTTTTCCAGCTTCAAAAATTCATTATTCAAAGAAATTTTGTAATCAACCAATGTATCCGGCAAAGCCCATTCAATCTTTCCTTCATTCCATCTTATATTCGCCGCATAACTTGACTCTCCTCTTTTTTTCCCTATTTTATAAGCTTCAAGCGGATAGCCAAAAGGGCGAGCTTCGGAAAAAATTCTCGTTGTTCTGTATTCATTTAAAATCCCGTCTATTGTACTTGTAGTTTTAAAGCCAACAACCCTGGATTTTCTATCCACATCGCCATAGCCGTCTTGACCGCGCACAACGTAAATATTATCGCCGGAGAACTTTCGCCATTCTTCCTGCTCATTCGGCGACCATCCCAAAAATTGCCGCTCGGAAAATCCGTTGAAACCGCTTGCCAGCATTTGCCATGGGCGCGCATAAATGAATATTGAATTTTCAGGAAGCTTTTTCAAAGCGGTGTTTAAATAATTTTCTTCCGCAAGAAGCTTATTTCTGCTGTATAAAATATTTTCATTAAAGCTTTTGACATGGTTAATTGAAAGATAAATAGCCAAGACCGCAGCCAAACCGCACACTATTTTTGATTTTCCAACCGCAATATCGCACAACCCGGCAGCCATGACAATAGCAAACAGCGGCAATGCCACAAGCACATACCTCTGATTGATGTCTATCTCAAAAGTTCCGCTCACATTAAAAAGTATAACGGCTATTTGCAAGCAGAACAAGGCGAATAAAAGCGCAGCCCACCTATATTTTTTGCAAAAAGCAACCCTGTACAAAAGCCAAGCGAAACTCGCAAAAAGCAAAAAGGCATAACTCGTATAAAACGGATTTTTCAAGAGCCCGTTTGGAGAAAGCCCCGAATTCCACATTATTCTGATATCGCTCTTTATATTATAAACAAAATTCGCAAACGAATGCGCCGCATGCTCACCGCCCTGAAAATCATAGCCTCGGTAAGCAATCATTGTGTTTATGGAAGGCCAGGAAGCCAAGATGGCAAGGCCGGAAAATGCAGCCAAGCGCCAAGGCTTTTCCAAAAAATAAGAGTGATAAAAAAGAACAAATGGAATAAAGCAAAAAATAGTTTCCTGCCTTGTTTGCGCAAAGAATCCGAGCAACGGAATGATCAGCGCAAAATGCTTGAAGCTTACTTCTTTTGGCGGAACAATGGAATAGACTGAGAGCAAAACTGAAAATATGAATATGTATAAAACTTCTGTTGAAGCACTGCGAGATTGCATTAAAAATATTGGTTGGCTTGCCAAAAAAATAGCAGCAGTCAATGCGAGCCACTCGTCTTTCGCAAATCTGAACATGGCAAAAAACAGGAGAGCTACGGAACAAACGGCAAGCGGCAAATTTACCCGCAAAGCAGTTTCTCTGGTGGGTTCCGCAAACAAAAACGCAATGCTGTGAACAAAAGCAAAAGCCTTGCCCTTAAAGTTATTCACCACATCTTTGCATTCAAGGCTCCCGTCAACCCACACGCCCTGATTGCACACCCCACCGCTTTGGTTAAACCTCATTTCAAGAGCCATGGATTCCCAACTGGTTTCATCGCTCAAGACCCTATGCTGCAAGCTTATTTGAGTAGTTGCGAAAACAGTGAGCAAAATCAGAAGAACTGACAGCCCAAGCATTGAGAACTTTGATGGCAAATAACTTTTTACTCTTTGAAAAAAATCTTTAGCATTCCAGATTAGAGCTGCGCAAAGCCATATAAACAGAGCGAGCACCGCATAATAGCCCCATTCAATATCCCAAGACTTCGCATAGCTCTGCGAAATTCTTTGAAATAAAAAAAATGCCCCCGCAAACACGGGAGCTGCATATATAAGAGGAATTAAAAGAGCCTGGATTTTCACTTTGCGTTCAAGTAATAAAGACCGACAAGTTTTCCATCTTGGCTAATCGCCAAAAATTGACGGCCAGCAGGAAGAGTTCCCTTTATTTCATAAAGGTTTTCGCTTTTGTAGCTCGATGACAGATTGGTTCCGCTGTCCGTATTCGGAACGAGCAAAGTCTCTTTTGCATCAACTCCGCAATCGTGATTTTTGGCAGATTCCGATTTTATTGGATATGAAACTGCTTCAATAGGCGAAGTCACCGAAGCTTTAATTAAAAAAAGCGCAACTATATCAATCGGGACATCTTTGGGCGGCTTAAGCATATTGTCTTTTTTCTCTTTTTTCTTGGTTTTGGGATTTTCCACTTCTTCTATAAATTTAGAGCGCATGGCGAAGGAGTTTCCTTTGCAAGTAGGCTGATGAAGAGCCCAGTCATTCACTATTCTTTCTGCGCTTGCCCCCTCAACAGAGCGATATAGCCCAGGTTTCTCTTCCAAACTGTAAATGTAAACATTTCTGGACACATTCATATCTTCTTTGGTTATGGTAAATTCCGCCTGCCCTTTCGCATACCTGCCTTTGCCGGCTTCCAATGTGTAGGTTCCGGGTTTAACCCCTTCAAAAGAGAATTTTCCGTCTGGCAGGCCGCCGGGAACTTTTGTTGAAGTGAAAGTGGTGCCTTTTATGTACACCGTGGGCAAGTCAACGGCTTTTCCGGTAAAAGGGTCTATAACAGTGCCGGAAACCGAGGCCTTTTCGCAAGCCACAAGGGCAAGCATGCTAATAGCGATAAGAGGTATAATTCTTTTCATGGAGAAGTAATATAGTAAATGGAAGAGGCGAGAGCTAACAATTTTTGTAATTTGTCCTAGACAAGCCGAACTGCGAAGGAACTTATAGTGCCGATTTGGGAAAACAGCGAGTTTAGAATCATGATTATCCAGTGTATTATCACTTGGACTACGCTTTTGGTTGCAATAATAATGTGCACGCGAAGCAGTAATGAAAAAAATGAATCGCATGAAGCATCTGCGAAAGACAAAAAGGAATCTACGGCAAAAAAAGCCGATTCAAAACCAAAGCCGCCCATGCTTAACTTTGTGACCGTTGACGAAATATATGAAATGCCCCTAGAAGTGCTGCAAAGCGTTCCCAAAGAGCATCTGGAGCAACTACCCATGGATAAAAGAGAGATCGTCAGAAGAAGAATTAATGACTTAGTACAAGCCGAACGCATAAAGAAAAACAAGTAATGTTCCCAAAAATTTCTACATTCCACACATGCCCTACATTGCAATGGCGAGAAAATGGCGACCACGCTCCTTTAGCGAGATGGTTGGGCAAGAGCACATTGCGCAAACGCTCAAAAATGCCATAGCCACAGGCAATATCCACCACGCCTTTTTGTTCACAGGCACAAGAGGAGTGGGCAAAACAACATCGGCAAGAATTTTGGCCGCAATGCTGAACTGCACGTCCGAAGGCGAACAAAAACCATGCGGAGAATGTGAGTGCTGCAAAGCCATAGCTGCAGGCTCTTCCCTGGATGTTTCGGAATTCGATGCCGCCAGCAATAGCGGCGTTGATGAAATGCGAGACCTTCTGGAATCCACAGAATATCCGCCGATGAACAGCAAATACAGAACCTTGATCATAGACGAGGTACATGCTCTGTCTTCAAAGGCCTGGAGCTCCATGCTGAAAACTTTGGAAGAACCTCCTTCGTATTTAATATTCATTTTAGCGACAACAGAAGTAAATAAAGTTCCCGCCACAATTCTATCCAGAGTGCTCCGCTTTGACTTCAAAAGACTCTCGCCAACGCAGATTTCAAAAAGACTTGCCTTTATATGCGAACATGAAGGCATAAAGGCTGAACCGGAAGCTCTCTCCATAATCTCTGAAAAAGCAGACGGCTCAATGCGCGATGCCCTCACTATTTTTGACGAAGTTTTCGCATACAGCGGAAAAAGCATAACAGCGGAGTCCGTGCAAAATGCGCTCGGCATTCCGTCCAATACGCTTTATTTTGAGCTTATAAATTCATTTGAAGCCCATGACGCAAAAGGCAGTTTTGCCGTCTTGGAAAAGGCTATGGCAGCAGGCGTGGAAGTGCAGGTATTTTTAGATGGCTTAACAAGATTTCTGCGCAATTTTCTCTATGCAAAAATCGGGCTTTCCGCAGAGCAGCTTGAAATGTCTCAAGCCGGCATGGATAGCCTTAAAAATCTCGCTCCAACATTTGACCAAGGTGATATTCTGCGAATCGCAAAAATAATAACCGAGCTAAGCGAAAAATGCTCGGCACGGCGCGGCTTGAACCCTCGCCTGCTTGCAGAAGCGGAGTTCGCAAAAATTGCGTGGCTGGACAGGGTTGTAAATATAAGAGATGCGTTGGAAAAAATGGGGAATGCGGAAAGAATCGCTCCGGCAACTCCTCTGAAAGAGGAAAACCAAAAAAAAATCGGAACCTCAGGCAGCGAGCATTTACGTGGAGCCGCCCCGGCAAAGCCCGGAGCAACCTCCAGCTTCAGCATCAACATTTGAAAACGTTTTAAAAAACAATCCTCATTTTGCGGATTTTGTAAAATATATGGGATTAAAGGTTACCGGCACAAAATTTGTCGGCATAGAGGAGAAAGAAAATGGACATGCAACAGATGATTCGCTCAATGCAGAAAATGCAAGCGCAGATGAAGAAGACTCAGGAGAGTCTAGAGAGCCAGAACTTTAGCGCAGAAGCCGGAGGCGGCGCAGTTAAGGTTACCTTGAACGGCAACGGGCAGGTGACCGAGCTTAAGCTTGCCCAATCCGCTGTGGACCCCAGTGATGTTGAAGCTCTGGAAGACCTTCTTATGGTAGCTTTCAACGAAGCTCTAGCCAAAAAAGACAATGCTTACCAGGAAAGCGTCGGAGCCATAACCAAAGGCTTAAAGATTCCGGGAATGCCGGGGATGTAGAGACTAATCCTGTACGCAGCGCACTGATAAGTAATAGAGGCTGGTTCTGACATTTTTTTATATTTTCTAATAATAGGAGATTTATCATGAACAATACAAAACCCCTCTATTTGGCAGCAAGTTTATTATTTGCTTTAACATTCATTTTTTCTTGTTCTTCCGATGACGGAGATTGCGATTGCGAAAAACTGTCCGGTAATTCGGCAAACAGTTCAAGTTCTTCTAGTTCTTTTACGCAAAGTTCAAGTTCTTCCAGCTCTTTTGCGCAAAGTTCGAGTTCAAGCGTAAATTGGTGCGAGGGTTTTGTAAATGGCACGCCACGGGAGCATTACGGAGAACTTAAACCTCAATTCTGCGATGAGCGAGACGGCAAAAAATACGTGTATGTAACAATAGGCGAACAAACTTGGATGGCAGAAAATTTGAATTACGTTACTTACGGCGGCAAATGTGGCGATGGCCTTTATATCTCAAATGCAAATACCCCAACTTGCGATACCTATGGTCGTTTGTATGAGGGAAACGTTGCGGCTAGCAGATATAGCGATCTTTGCCCTCCTGGCTGGTACATGCCAAGTCTTACAGAATGGGAAACATTAGTGGAGGCTCTTGGCGGAGCTTCAGAAGCAGGCTTTAAATTAAAAACAACTAGTGGATGGGGGATCAATGGTGATATAGACCAAAATGGCGCAGACGAATACGGTTTTTCAGCGTTACCTAGTGGTTATGCTGGTCCTTATGATGACTTCTACGAAGTCGGTTATTCCAGTTACTGGTGGAGTAGTACTGCTCATCCCCATGATAATTATACAGGATACTATATTGAAATAGGAAGCTGGGGCACAATTAGTACGGCTTCTAGGGGTAAATCCATGTTGTATAGTGTTCGTTGTTTGCGGAATTAAATATTTCCCGGTTTTGCATTGCAAGTTTATCCTACGGAAATAATGTGTTTTCTATATTTATAATAAACAAAGGAGAGCAAAAATGCCTAATGGACTAAACACAGATGTTGTCAGGGGCGATGAATCTTTGGCAAGCCTTGTCGCAAGGCAGGTTTCCGGAACTATAACGGTTGGAGTTAATGATACCGTTTTAGCGTTAACGGCCAATGCTACGCTCGGTGATGGATTTTACGATGGGCAGCAACTGGCTATTTACACTAAAGGTACCACCTACGACGCACTTAAGTTAACTATATCACGTTATTCAACCGGATTAAGCGCGGCTGCACCCATTGAAAAAGATATAGAACTTTATTGTGGGTTCACGCATTTGGTATATGATAGCACATTTACTTGCTGGAAAGAGATAATTATTCAAAACGCAATAAAAGCAAAAGAGGCTATTAATGCAACTTATGCTGCTTATGCAACTAGTTTAGCCAATATAGAAATAACTACACCATCAGACAACACTGCAAAATTCGCTGGAAAAATAAATCAAGGGTTACCTTTATGGCTCAATCAAATAATAGCTAAGATAAACGGTTTGTTTACGCAGATGGCCTCTAAATTTACTTTGCCTTCCGGCGGAACTGCCGGGCAATACATCAATGGGCAAGGCAATTTGGCAACAATGCCGTCTACACCCGAATACACAACGCAAGTTGTGTCCACAGACATAGGCTACACAGTTGCTAATAGTTTCTCCGCAGCTGGTCAGTCAATTAGGCTATCCACCAACACTAGACTGGTAACCCTTGTCGTTACTAGAACGGCAAGCCTTGCTATATCTATTCCATTGAATGCTGTTACTGCTATTACTCCTGGTTCTCTCGCAGCCGGATATCGGCCTGCCTCTTCAATTACTGTTCCGGTAACGCTAAGTGGCGAAGGCAACGCTATCGGAGTTTATTATTCCGGCTATGTTATAATAAACACTGCTGGAGCAATGATTCTTTACATCAGGAACAATTACAACGCAACCTCAACCCCTACTTTCAACAGGATTTCGTTTACTGCAACTTTCCTGACATCAAGTCTTTCGTAGGAACATCTCATGCAGGCGATCATATCGCTCACCAACTCCTGTAACTACCGCTGCAGCTACTGCATAACGAAATCATACGCCAACCACGCCAAGCAATGCAACAAAAGCGGCCATGCGGAAATAAGAGGTTGCATTCTTGACTTGGATGCTTTAATAGCATATTTAGATAAATTTGTACCCATGGGCTCAATCATAACACTCACAGGCGGCGAACCCATGACTGCGCCATATTTCGGCACGCTGCTGAAAATGCTGGCTCCACGCTATAAAATCATCGTAGAAACCAATGGAAGCCAACTGTTCAAAATCCCAGAGGGCATTGATTGCAGCAACATAAGGCTATTGATCGCATGGCATCCGAAAATGATAACATGGAATAAATTTTCAGCAAACATTAAATCATTCGTTGAAAAAAATATATTCCCGATAGCAAACATCAAATTCATGCAGATTATCGTTTACGCCGATGGCAAGAAAACCGCTGTGAACAATTATCCTGATGGATTTTCTGTAATCGTTAACGACGGCGCAATGCCGGATTTTGGCGTACCCATAAACGAACCGAGCATATTCGTGCGACCAAACGGCAAAGTTATGAGCTGCCCTTCATCGCAAGCAAAATACATAGGCGACATATACGAAGGAACGCTGGACACAAATGATTTATTCGGTTGCAAAAAATGCTCCATAAACGGCAAAGTATGGTGCAACAGTTTCAAGAATGTTTATTTTGCGTTCCGATAAAGACCCACACCACGTAGCTCCACAATATCTACCACAACTCCCTGACCGCATCCGGATTAACGCCCTCTTTCCAGATGAACAGCAACCTTTCGTTCCAAATCCTCTCTTCATAAGAGGCGTCATCCGAGCCGCCTATTTTGCGGTAAAATTGCTCTAGCTCCTGTTTTAGCTCATTTGCGCGGATAGAAGCTCCGGTAGCCATATTCAATGCTATTAAAAAATAATACGTTTTCGCTCTGGTAATTCTGGACGTGCCATGAATTTTCAACTGATTTGAAAACAGATTAATGGACTCGTGCAAATTGTTGTGATACTCAATTTTATCCAGATTCATGGCATATCTCAGTACCGCATACATGGTCGTGTAATAACCAATATCGCAGTAAACTCCTTCCTTATCGCCAATAACAAGGCCGTTGCCGCCCTTTTCAGCCAAAAGAAAAGATTCAATTACTCTTTGCACATTGCGGTTGGGATTGGAGAATGCGGTTTCCGTGTTTTCAACGTTAACCATCTTTTTCCTCGTAGCTATTCCTCTCGAAAGAATGCGCTTGGCATCGCCGCTGTACGGGAAAGAAGTGTGCTTTGGATCCACCGCAAAATCGTTTATGTCGTAAGAAGCGAACAAGCAGCTCGGGCAAACGGCTACCATTGTGCGCATAAAATCCCATTTTAAAAAACCTTCTTTAGGGATATATTTAGGGAACAAGCCGCTGGCCCAGGATTCCTCGTAAGCCTCGGAACGTGGCACGATAAAATTCACATGGTCGCAACCGCAAAAATAACAAGTCCTGATATGTATCGTGTATGGCTGGTCAGCATCGTAATGCAAAACAGTTTCCTGCTCTTCTTCGCCTGCCGCAATCTCAACGGCAGTATATTTCTTGGCTATACCCAGCAGAATAGGCTCCCTAATGGGCTTTTGCAAGAACAAATCCGCGCCAGAGGCAAAAGCTTGTTTTTCAACAACCGCAGCCGGCTGGGCAGAAAACATCACCACGCTGGTGTCCGGATAGGCGTGCCTTATTTTCCTTGTAGCTTCATACCCATCCATCTCCGGCATCATTATATCTATTATGGCAAGCCCGGGACGGAAGGTTTCCATCTTTTGCAGACCAATAACGCCGTTCACCGCTGTTTCAACCTCGTAACCGTGTTGAATAAGTGTTTGACTCATAACTTTCAGCAGAGCCAATGAATCGTCCATTATTAAAATTCTGTTGTTTGTTTTTACAGCCATATTGGGAATGTAGAAAATTGCGCAATGCCTTTTAAAGAATTTTTCCTGAAAAAACCCTTTTCCCTGCTATCATAGCACAGCTTGGTTCGGTCTTTCTTTGCGCAGGAGAGGTAAAATAGTTCCTCCCCAACAACAAAACTCTCAATTTCCAGAGAATCTGCGAAAAGTTTTCTCTTAAAATGAATGCTGTCAATGGCCGGAAAAATTCTTTGCAGCTGAAGCTCCAAAAGCCTGAGTTCATGCCAAGGCAAAAAAGCGACCTCTCTTTCGGAAACCGGACGGCCAGAAATGCTTGCCCTGCCCACATAAGCAAACGGCATCTCATTTTCCTTGCTCCATAAAGAAATTCCGGTATTAATTTTTCTCTCCGGGTGAAGCTCTTTATACAATGCGAATGAAGCATCCCAAAGCATTGGATTTAATGTCTCAAAAACTATTGTATCCCCCGGTTCTGGAATATTTAAACTTACCGTATCAAAAGGCGTGTGAACTTCTATCAAATCTCCGCTTTTCCCAACCTGCCAAAGCAAAATAGGGTTTCCATTGCCGGCTCTGGCAAGCAGCAAATCTCCTTCCTGTGAATCCTTCATGCATATTGCAAGCTCGCAAACATAAACATGCTTGCCGTCAAAATTCCAAACAGAAAAGACAAAAAACCTAAGATAAATCGCAAAAATAATAATTAGAACGCAGAGAAATAAAATACTCCAAGCTCTTGCCGGCGATGATTTTCGCAGCGTTTTCCTTATCGCTTTTTCTATTTTAACAGCCACTCGCCTAATTTAGGAAATTTTGAAAATGGAAGCTGAAGCAATAGCAAAAACCGCAAAGGAAACTTCTCTATGCTTACGCACTTTAAGCACGGAAGTTCGCAATAGCGCTTTGCTGGCAACGGCGGCTTCCATTCGCGCTCAAGAAGCAAAAATCATAGAAGAGAACAAAAAGGATATTGAAACTTGCTCCTACACCGGCGCTATGCTGGACCGCCTGACCCTCACCCCAAAGCGCATAGAAGAAATGGCAAAAGGCGTTGAAGAAATAGCCGCATTCGCAGACCCTCTGGGCAAGGTTTTGGAACGCAGAACCTTGCCCAACGGAATAGACATCAGCAGAGTTACCGTTCCGCTCGGAGCGATTTTCTTTATTTACGAAAGCCGCCCGAATGTCACAATAGACGGCGCGGCTCTATGCTTCAAAGCAGGCAATTCGGTTATCTTACGTGGCGGAAAGGAATCTGCGCATACAAGCTCGTATCTCGCAAGCATATTCAGCGAAGCAGTTGCAATATCCGGCGCTGTTCAATACATAAACAATCCGGACCGCAATCTGCTTGCCGAGTTGCTAAAGCAGAATAAATATTTGGATCTGGTGATTCCTCGCGGCGGAGAAGGCTTAATACGCACTGTGAGCGAGCAGTCAAAAATTCCCGTGATCAAGCACTTTAACGGAATTTGCCATGTTTATATAGACAAGAGCGCAGATTTGAGCAAAGCCGCAAGCATTCTCTTCAACGCAAAGGTTCAAAGGCCAAGCGTTTGCAATGCGGCAGAAACAGTGCTATTCCATAAGGATTTGCCAAAAGAGGCTGTGGAGCAGGCATTGAAGCCGCTAAAAGATGCTGGCGTTGAGCTTCACTACGATAAATGCGGAATAGAATACCTGGACTTGCAAATATCCGTTTGTTTTGTGAGCGATGTAAAAGAAGCTTGCGAGCATATTGAAAAGCACGGCAGCCACCACACAGACGCTGTAGTTGCAGAAGATTCAAATGTTTTGGAATATTTTGCGAACAATGTTGACAGCTCAAGCGTTATGCTGAATGCAAGCACCCGCTTTGCAGACGGCGGCCAGTATGGGCTGGGAGCAGAGGTTGGCATTTCCACAGATAAGCTGCATGCCAGAGGACCTATGGGTGTGGAAAGCCTGTGCAGCTATAAATGGATTTTAAAGGGAAACGGGCAGGTTAGGCAATGAATAGCATCAACTTTAACCCTCAGGGTCTGGTTCCCGCTATTGCGCAACATGCCGATGACGGCACGGTGCTTATGATGGCCTGGATGAACGAAGAGGCTCTGAAGCTCACTCTGGAAAAAGGCGAGATGGTGTTTTGGAGCAGAAGCAGGAACGAGCTTTGGCACAAGGGTGCCACGAGCGGAAACTTCCTAAAAGTTATAAGTTGGTCGCCGGATTGCGACTTTGACTGCCTTTTGTTCAAGGTTTTGCCCCAAGGCCAGGGGGCCGCTTGCCACACTGGTAAAAAAAGCTGTTTTTTTAGTTGGAAAAATGTTCTCATTGCGTAAAAATTATGTATATTTACATTATGTTAAAGAAAATAGCTATTGCCGCTTTTTGCGCTACTGCCATTATGGCTTGTGGCAGTGAATTTAAGTTAGACCCTACTAATCCGGAATCCATAAGAAAGCACTTTGCCAAGATGGATCCACCTGTTCAAATGAGCAATGATCAGTTTATCTCTTATGTAGCAAAGGGCAGCATATCAACTATTGAAAACGATACCACAAACATGAGCATGTTCTTGGTTTGCTCCAAAGACTACCTGAATACGCCGAACAGCAAAGGCAACACCGCTCTTTCCGTTGCCGTAAATAAAAGAAACACCGCTGTTGTAAAATTTCTTTTGAACCTCAATGCGGATGTCACCATAAAAAGCGCCCAGCTTGGCTTAACTCCGCTGGAAGATGCCGCTACTCGTGAAGATTCCACTGAAAACGGCATTTTCAAAATGCTTGTAGAAGCGCAAAAGCAAATAGACCCGGGATTGCACAGCATTGGCGCAGCTTTGCACATTGCATCCCGCTACGGAGCTGTTAATAATGTCAAGCTCCTTGTTGAAAACGGCGTAAATCCCAATGCCAAAAGCATGGAAGGCTTAACCCCTTTGCATGAAGCCGCAAAAGAGGGCAAAAAAGCCGTAGTTGAATATTTAATATCCAAGAAAGTTGAAATTAATCCCATAGATAGAGACGGTTATACTCCGGTGGACTGGGCTTGCGCTATGGGTGAAGGCTCTACTTTCCCGGAAGTGGGCAAAATTCTAAAGAAAGCCGGAGCTAGGCACACGGATGCCTGGCGCAAAGCGTTCTGAAATTATATGGGCAAACACGCTGGCAAATATCGCAACCAAAAGTGCTGTGTTTTGCCCATTCTTTTTGCTGCTCGCTCAATTCTCCCTTATGCTCTATTGTAAGATAAGAAGCGCATCGGCGAGCATCTAAAAATCCATCTTCTGTCAAAGCCTTGTTAGGGCAAGCGTCTATGCAGCGGCGGCATTTTGCGCAACCTAATTGAGAGTTATTCTCAATTCTCAATTCTTCATTCTCAATTCTCAATAGAATGCCGCCTATGAAAAATCCGCTTCCAAACCTCGGATTTATAAGCAATCTGTTCTTGCCGATAAATCCCAGACCTGCTAGCACTGCAAGCTCCCTTTCTGCAATGGGCAAAGAATCAACAAAGTATTGGCCGCCTATTCGCTCGGCTTTTTCCCGCAAAATATTGCCCATGGCAATGTGATAATCTTCTCCATGCGCAAAAAGCGGCCTGCTCTTATGTCTCCATAGAGAAACCCAAGCTGCATTGTAAGACTTTCCGTTAAAAGTTTTCGGATGCTTTCTAACTTCTGCGTGGCGCTCCATCCACTTCATGTCTGCATTGAAACCTCTGCGCAGCCATTCATCAAGATACTCCGCATGCGGAATGATGTCCGGCAACAAAGCGTAACCGGATTCCAGCATTTCAAACATTATATTTCGGGCTATATCTTGAGTATTCTTGCAAACTGCACACGTCTATCACTTGTATTTTTTTTATTGCTTCCAAACCTTCAACAGCATGCCGCAAACCATGCAAAGTTGTGGTAATCGGAATGCCGTGCATCAGGCAATTTGTACGAATTCTCATTTCATCGCTCGCAGGTTTTTCTCCTTTGCTCGGAGTGTTTATTATCCATGAAAGAGCACCTTCTTCTATCAAATCTATAGCGTTTGGCCTGCCATCTGCAACCTTGAACACCGCATTTGTAGGGATTCCATTATCCCTGAGCATTGTGCTTGTTCCCTTTGTGCAATAAAGAGCAAAGCCAAGTTCCACCAGTTTTTTCACATAAGAAATAGCGGTTTCTCTATCTTCGGAACGAAGGCTCAAGAATATGTTTCCTTTTTGAGGCAAGCTGTTTCCGGAAGCTATTTGGCTTTTTAAATACGCCATGCTCGTCTGGCGATCTATGCCCATAACCTCGCCCGTTGACTTCATTTCAGGGCTGAGTATTATGTCTACTCCGGGGAAGCGCGCAAACGGAAACACGGCTTCTTTAACGGAGAAATGCGAAGGAATATATTCCCGAGTAAAGCCGATTTCATTTAAAGTTTTTCCAGCCATGCAAAGAGAGGCTATTTTTGCGAGCGGAATGCCAATCGCTTTGCTCACGAAAGGAACCGTTCTTGAGGCTCTCGGATTCACTTCCAAAACATAAATCGTCTCGTTTTGAATTGCATACTGAACGTTCATCAAGCCGCAAACATTGAGCTCTTTTGCCATAGCCTTTGTGTATTCTCTGATAGTGTTTTGAATATTCACTGAAATCGTTGGCGGCGGAAGTGTGCAAGCGCTATCGCCCGAGTGAACTCCTGCAAGCTCTACGTGCTCCATTATTCCGCCGATTACCTGCATATTTCCATCGGAGATGCAATCAACGTCTACCTCTATGGCATTCTCCAAAAAACGATCTATCAAAATCGCTCGCCCTTCGGAAATTTCCATCGCTTTAGACATATATTCCCTTAAACCCGCATTATCATAGACTATCACCATCGCTCTGCCTCCCAAAACAAATGATGGACGCATAAGTATGGGATAACCTATCTTGTCTGCGATTGCTTCGGCTTCTTCGGTTGTTTTTGCCATTCCGTTCGGTGGCTGGGCAATGCCAAGCTTTTGCAGCATTTTCGAGAAGAGCTCTCTGTCTTCCGCCATGCTGATGGACTCCGTTGAAGTACCTATTATATTGACTCCGTTCGCTTTTAAGCCTTCGGCCAAATTTAATGGAGTTTGCCCACCGAACTGCACTATTGCGCCAAAACATTTTTCGCTTTCATAAACTTCCAAAACATCTTCCAAAGTTAGGGGCTCAAAGTAAAGTTTATCCGAAGTATCGTAATCGGTGGAAACTGTTTCCGGATTTGAATTCAGCATTATCGTTTCAAAACCAGCTTTTCTCAAAGCAAAAGAAGCATGAACGCAACAATAATCAAATTCTATCCCCTGCCCTATGCGATTTGGCCCACCACCTAGAATCAGGATTTTTTGTTTTTGCGCAGGTTGCATAGACGGATAATTGCCCGTCTCTACTGCCTGCGCCGTTGCTCCCGTTGAATAGCTGGAATACAAATAAGGGGTATAGGCTTTGAATTCCGCAGCGCAAGTGTCAACAACGTGGAATTGAGGCCTTAAGAAAATGGATTTTCTTTTGCTCCGAACTTCTTCTTCTTTTTCACCCAGAATATTGGCTATCTGCTTGTCAGAAAAACCGAATTCTTTTGCCTGTTCAAAAAGCTTGGGCTCGTTTGCCAAGCCTTCTAGATTTTTCGCAGAGCGAATTTCGTCTTCAAAATCCACAAGTTCTTTTAGTTGCCGCAAGAACCAAGGGTCAATCTTTGTGATTGCGAAAATTTTTTCTTCGCTCCATTTACGTGTAATGGCTTCTCGCAATGCGAAAATTCTGTTTGCGCTTGCAATGCCTATTTTTTTCCCCAGTTCTTCGTCGCTTAAATCCTTGAAAATATAATCCTTGCCGTCTGCGCCAAAGCCTGCGCGCCCGGTTTCCAGCGAGCGCAGAGCTTTTTGGAATGACTGCTTGAAGTTGCGGCCAATGGCCATAGCTTCGCCTACAGACTTCATTTGGGTTCCGAGTTTATCGTCCGCTCCGATGAATTTTTCAAACGCAAAGCGAGGAACTTTTGTGACAATGTAATCTATTGAAGGTTCAAAACAAGCTTTTGTTTGCTTGGTTATATCGTTTACAATTTCATCAAGCGTGTAGCCGACAGCCAGTTTTGCGGCGATTTTGGCGATTGGAAATCCAGTTGCTTTTGAAGCCAGCGCAGAAGACCTTGAAACTCTCGGGTTCATTTCAATTACAGCCAAGCGGCCGTCCCTGGGATTTATTGCAAACTGCACATTGGAGCCCCCGGTGCTAACTCCTATTTCCCGCATAACGGCTATGCCGGCATCACGGAGTTTTTGATATTCGCGGTCCGTTAACGTGAGCGCAGGAGCTATGGTGATAGAGTCTCCGGTGTGGACTCCCATTGGATCTAAATTTTCAATGGAGCAAACAATAACGCAGTTGTCTTTGGTATCTCGCATCACTTCAAGCTCGAATTCCTTCCAGCCTTCAATGGATTCTTCAATCAGCAATTCTTTTGTGGGTGAATAGTACAAGCCTCTTTCGCAAATCTCTTTGAATTCATCTTCATTGTGGGCAATTCCGCCACCCGTGCCTCCAAGCGTGAAACCCGGGCGAATTACAATGGGCCATGTATTCAAGCTCTCCTTTATGCGGCAGGCTTCCTCGTAAGAGTGAGCGGTTGCGCTTTTGGGCATATCCAGATTTATGGCACTCATAGCTTCTTTGAACAAGCCTCGGTCTTCGGCTTTGCGAATTACCTCCGGCTTTGCGCCCAGCATTTCCACGCCGTAATGATCCAAAACCCCGGCATCATGGAGCTCCATAGCGAGGTTCAGGGCCGTTTGCCCCCCCAAAGTCGGAAGCAGGGCATCGGGGCGCTCTCTACGAATGATTTCCGTTAAGGCACCCTTGGTCAGAGGCTCTATGTATGTTCTATCCGCGAAATCCGGGTCTGTCATTATGGTAGCAGGGTTGGAATTCACCAATACCAGTTCATAACCCTCCGCTTTCAGTGTTTTGCAGGCCTGTACACCCGAATAATCAAATTCGCATGCTTGGCCAATGATAATAGGCCCTGAGCCTATCAGAAGAATTTTACGAATATCATTACGTTTTGGCATGTTGAAAGAGAAATGTAGAAAAAATGACTTTACTATATTAGCAATATGTCCGATACCGTTCAAAACCCCGCTCCTGCACCTACAACCGGTACTGCGCCGACGGCCCCAAAGCAATACGATGTCCAGGATTTGCTCTCCCAAATGGTGAAAATGGAATGCTCGGATTTGCATTTCACCGTAGGAGTTCCGCCTTTGGTGCGTTTGCACGGCAAATTACAGCCGCTTGGCGAAGAAAAGCTAAGCCCCAAAGAAACAATGCGAATAGCTTACAGCCTTATGAACGAAATGCAACGCAAATCTTTTGAGCAAAATAAAGAATGCGATTTTTCATTCGGCATAGCCAACCTTGCCAGATTTCGTGCCAATGCCTATTTGCAAAGAGGCTGCGTTGGTCTTGCGCTCCGCATAATTCCCATACGCATTAGAACTTTTGAAGAACTTGGCCTGCCAAAGGTCATGGCGGATTTCACAAAACGCCCTTCCGGCTTGGTACTTGTAACCGGAGCTACCGGAAGCGGCAAGTCAACAACTCTGGCCGCCATGATAGACAAAATAAACAAAGAGCGGCATGAACATATTATAACTATAGAAGACCCTATCGAATTTTTGCACACCCATCAAAGCTGCATGATAAACCAGCGCGAAGTTGGCAACGATACTTCCAGCTTTGCCCAGGCGCTTAAAATGGCGCTCCGCCAAGATCCTGACGTTGTGCTCGTAGGCGAAATGCGCGATACCGAAACAATGCGCGCTGCTCTCACCATTTCGGAAACGGGCCATTTGGCATTTGCGACTTTGCATACAAACTCAACCGTTCAAACCATAAACCGCATAATAGACGCATTCCCCAAAGGAGAGCAGCAAACAATCAGAACCCAGCTCTCATTTGTGCTTCAAGGCGTTATTTGCCAAACCCTCATTCCAAAGCTCGGCGGCGGACGAGTCATGGCTTATGAGATTATGAACGTTTTGCCTTCAATTCGCGCTTTGATTAGAGATGATAAGGTCCATCAGATAGAATCCATAATTGAAATCAGCCAAAAATTCGGAATGAACACCATGAACATGAGACTTGCCGATTTGGTTATAGCTAGGCAAATAGATCGTCTTATCGCCATGGGAAAGTCATCAAATCCCGAGAATTTGGAAAAATTATTGCTTGAAAGGG
>Ga0209755_10003482_pt1 | contig 19677 bp, 9 predicted proteins | sample TergutCo191P1_FD_187301 | JGI IMG/M metagenome (GOLD analysis project Ga0209755, IMG submission 187301) | Cornitermes sp. P1 segment gut microbial communities from Petit-Saut dam, French Guiana - Co191P1 (SPAdes) (version 2) | ecosystem: Host-associated > Arthropoda: Insects > Digestive system >...
TCAGATATGTACAAACATGCCGCACTTTTTCCCCAAGCAGGCATGAGTACTAATGCGTTTTTATTTTTTGCAGGAAAGTATATGCGTTCAAGAAATATATGATTAACAGGAATATTTAACAGATTATCATAACCCAATAATTTTACCAGGATTTTTTTTATATATATGTTGTTGGCTGTCTTTTTTAAACACCGCCATATAAATACCCCTATCTGGGTCTGATAAAAAGTCAGAAAAAGCTGTTTTAGCATATGGATATTCTTCTACAGTCAACTTTGGTGCAATTAGCCACAGTTATAAAAACTCCTTATGCGTAACATCGTTTGAAAGTTTATGCAAAGTCCGATTAAAAACATCATTGCGACAAAATGGCGGACATTTTGAGCAGTCAATTCTCTCATAGACTGTTCTTATCCTGTCTGATCGAAAGATTTCCGGCAATGTATGCTGGTTCAAGTCTCCCAATAAATAATCCGGGTTTTGCCTGTAATGGAGACATGCGTAAACTTTTGCATCAGCAGTAATGACGGTTGAAAAAAAGATTCCCCTGCATTTATCGTAAGGACGTATATGCTTTTTGCCCATCTCGCGATATTTTTGCACAGATGCTTTAACAAAAAAGGTTTTTGTTTCATAACGGTTTTTAATATCAAGATACTCTTCTGATATATCAGTAAAATCTCCGGTATAAGGCCTGAATTGCGCAAAATCAGCTCCGGTTTCTTTGCACAAAATCACAAAATCCTCAAGCTCTGCTACTGTATCTTCTCTCGTCAGAAAGCCAATGCCAAAACTTATATTTGCGCCTGTTTTTTGTTTTTGATTTACAAACTCACGGCAATTATTAAGAATTTTTTCAAAAATCTCTTGCGGCATACCATGTGTCTTTTGGTACATTTCAGGACTTGCGGCATCAAGGCTTACCCGGAAATATTCACAATATTTTAGAATAATATCAATTTTTTCTTTGTCCAATGCAAAACCGTTTGAATTTAGACCAATTTTAATTCCACGGAGGCGTAACTGCTCAATTGTATATGAAAAATATGGGCTCATGAGAGGTTCTCCCCCCCCGGACAAAATAACACCTTTACAATCAATCTGGGCAAGAGAATCTACTATCCTGTCAATTTGCATTTTACTTAGTTCCGTTTCTTTTTCTTTTTCCCCGGTACACATCGGGCAACAATTGTTACACTTGTTGGTCAAATCAAGTTCTGCAATGACAAGGGTTTTATGCCCGTTGAAGAAATAGTCCAGTTTATCGGTGTAGTTCAGGAGTTTTTCATCAGCATTAAAATTATTATGCATGTTTCAACAATTCCATACAAAGAGAGATTAAATCATTTTTTGTTTTAATTTTCCAAAAAAATCGCGAATATCCGCTTTTTTCATTTGTTGCATTCCACTTTTGAGCATTTTCTTGGCATGGGTCTCCTTGCTCAAGTCTTCAGACTTTTGGTTCAAGGTACTCGTTTTCTGGCCCACAATATCATTAAAATACCTTTTTTGAATATAATCTTCCGGGTTATCCATAATCCGTTGTACTCTAGACCATTTACTTTCTGAAAAAAGTTTTGGAGAAAGCTCTTCCGCTTCCAGGGCGTTTTTGTACTCTTTGGATATGTATAGTATAAATTCCAGCTTGAATTCAGGTGCGATTAGCTTTTCTGTAAAATAATAATTATCATATCGCCTTAACCAAAAATAATTTTTATACCTATGCCAGATATCAGCATCCTTTACAAGAATATCACGTATATAATCATATTCACGTCTCATGCTCCATATTTTAGCTGGATCTTTGACAGACGAGTTTGGGTTGTCACAACGGTAATAATAATATGGCCGGTTAATATACATTGCACGTTGAGCATAAATCTGAACTTGCCAAAAAAAGCCATTATCCTGAAAGGAGGCACCTGGAGATTCATGGAAACGAATATTGTTTTTCCTCAGCAACGATATACGATAAATGCCATTCCAGACGTTGATAAGTACTTTAGAAGAATCAACTTCAATTGATGGATTAAATATTTTATTATACCAAATAGGTTCATGGCAAAAAGAAATATATTCCAAGTTCATATTGTTTTTCTCATCATGTGTAAATTTATAAAAATCTCCTCGTGCAACATCCAGATCATTTTCAACAGCAATCTTGTATAAGTCCTCAAACATGGTTAAAGATATAAAATCATCAGTTTCCAGTATACCAAGATACTCCCCTGTTGCCGCATCAATTCCAACATTCATTGTATGACCATAACCCCCATTTGGTTTATCGATAACAATGATACGTTTATCTTTTGCCGCATATTCCTTTACAATATCCAGAGAATTATCTGTGGAACCATCATTAATGCAAATGATTTCAATATCTCGCAGGGTCTGCCTGGTGGCGGAATCCAATGCCGCTCGTAGATATTGAGATACATTATATACCGGCATGACTATTGATACTTTTGGCATTTAATTACTCTTTCCTAATTCAAATATTTACAAGCATATCGCTAAAAGTGTGAGTACTTGTTTAACAAGCTAAGGAATTGTAAACAAATAACTTGACTATAATAAAACAGAATCAGGGTTTTTAACAGTTTCCACGAAAGTCCAAAAGTAAATTCAAAACCATGAACAACACCCTGTTCTTCCACCTCATTTAAATCTCTTTCCTGTGCAGCAAACACAGATCTTTTCAGTGCTGCGAATGCTTTCCTGTAAATGTTAAAACGCTGAACCCATCTTATGTCATCTGGCATATTGAATTATCTCCATTTCATGCCCATTCAGTTATTTCCTTTTTTGATTGCCCCCATTCTATTCCCAGTTCAATTCCCAATATATTACAATACCGGCAAAACGGAACAGGTTTATTCAGGAAATTGAATATTTCGTCTTTATTTTTTACTTTGTATATATCAATAAAATCATTTTCCGTTACTTCTAAATTTTTGTTAAAGTACTCATTAAATATCGAAACATAGGCTATTGGAACACATGTAAAAAGCTTGCCATTTCTTAACTGAACACATATATTTGCCATATGGCATATCTTTATATTTTCCTCAATGTTTTGCTTGCCTTGCAAGTCAAAAGGACGTTTCTGTAAAGTTTTTTCTCCGGAAAAATAATACTTTAATCTTACATTGTTGCTTTTCGCTTTTTTTTCAATTTCTTTGTATTTTAAATTAATGGGATACTCTGTTATTAATACTTCGATATTGTTTTTTAGGCATGTTTCCCAAAACGTTTTATTCTGATTCATAAGCAGAACTCCGTTTGTGATAATTTGTATAACGCCTTTAACAAAATATTTTCGTGTTATTTCCAATATTTTATTCATATCCGGATGTAAAAGAGGTTCACCGCCCATTAAATGAATATTTTTCACTTCCCCATTAAGCAGTTCTCCTAACCGTGAACAATCATGTTCATAATCATTGATATTAATATACTTTTCCTTTGACAATGGAGAAAAATGTTCGCAACCAATACAATTTAAATTACAATGATCTGTAATATTTACTTCAAAACTAAGTAGTTTTTTTTCTTTTAACCTTCCCGGCGACAAGCGGCGCAATAAATGCAAATATTTTTCTTTTAAATAATGCTCAAACCTATTTATATTATGGTCAAACCACTGGTTGGTTGCACAGACTTCTTTCCCATTTATTTTTATAATAGTTTTATAAAAATATTTTTCTTTTATCTTATCATTTTCACTAATTTCCTTTGCTTCAATAAAAAATGGAAAATCAATGCCAAATACTCTTTTTGAATAATCAAGTTTTAAAAGATTGGAAAACTCATTTTTATCCACCTTTTCGCAATACATTTTTATTCTATTGAAAGATTGTTCTACAAATAAATTCTTTTTCATAAAATTTTTGTCCTCTTTATTCCCATGTACATTATTGGATTGAAAATTAATCGTAAATAACCATTCTTTAGTCCTTCAAAGCCCAAGTGTTCCCACTAAAAATCCGTACTGCGCGATTTCACTGATTGCTCTCTGTATTCCGCTGTAATTTTTTCTTTATCTTATTTGGTTCTCTTAATAGTACATTGCATTCGCCCTATATTTCAAACAAGAGGCAACAATTACATATTGTATGGTTTATTATCCCGCTATCGGATCGCGCCTAATCATACTTTTCTACGTAATACCTACATACTCAAGTGCTAAATAATTACCTTCGCCGCTCAAATGAAATGCATCAACCATGAAACTGTCGTATGCGTCAGTGTTCGGAGTGAATTCGCAGGTGTATTCCTGGAAAGTATCGTCAGCGAACAGCTTTACGGGCAATACTATTTGGTATTTTTTAGTCGCAGAGTCGTATATATGGAAGTTTATATCGGTGGAAGTGGTTTTTATTTTAAAACGAATGCTTAGCTTGTAGCGTTTGTCTTTTTTAAGGCTACCGCTTAAAGGCAACATTGCATGGATTCCCCTTTGTGAATATCCGTCTTTAACTATTAACGTTGTCATGCCGTGTATAAAATGTTCTTCAAACGCCGCAGGATCGTCAAAGTAAAAACGGGACATGCTTGAGACAAATTGAAGCGGTATAAAACCTAATTCCTTGCCGTAGTTTTGAGGCTTCGTGGTATTAGCGGGCAAAACCGGAGCAGCGGGTTTATTTAGGGCATAACCATTTTCAACAAGCCCATTCAAGGGGGCTTTCTTAAGGGCGATGTCGGCTTTGGGGATATTATTCAAAGCTTTGTCGCCAGTTTCATTGTTCACAAGCCCAACAGATACGCCGATTGATGGGTCGCGTTTGTTTAACCCCCATTTTTCATAAGAAATATTAAATAAAACATTAGGCACATCATGATATTTTTTTTGCAATGGATCTTTTAACAATGCATCGCGTAACCAATTAGCCGAAAAATCCTTCAATCTACTTAACTTTTCGTTTATAGTATCATAGTTTACCGGAGCATTTAACATCTTAACGATTTTTTCCTTCTCAACAGAAAAATCGCTACCATCGTTTATTGGTATTGTACGGCTTTCCAATCCTAAATTTGCAATCAAATTTTGCATTCGAATATGCGATTTGTCATTCTTATTTAGCAGCATTATGAAATTCTTGCGGAATATTATTGCAAAACAAAGGCCATGAAAACTTGAACATAATAAGATGCTATTGTTTTTAAGATAATATAAAAAATCACTTAAACTTAATTTTGGCAAAACATCCCAACCCTTTTTTATATAACTATCCGCAAGCTCTCCATAATTGGAACCTGTTCCGGTTGTTATGCATATTTTTTGGCTTGTAATTTCTGAAACTGTTTCTAGAAATTTATTTATATCTGGAGAACAGATATATAAAAAATATGCAGATATAAAATCAGATTTTTGAACACTGGATTTTTTTATTTCTTCGTCATAATACTCCGGATTGCATAAAAATACTGGATCAAGTACTTCTACTGCTGTTACATTAAAAGTATTTTTACAGATTTCAACTCCTTCTTTTTCGCGAATAGAAACAGCATCGAAGCATTTCAAATAATAACTTGTTAAATTAATTTCCTTATCATCTTTCAACATATGGCCTTCGCCGAAAGATGACGCATATGAAATCTTACGCTTCTTATTATCAACAAAATCAAGAAAAAAATGATTTCCGCAGTTAGAAATTTTTCTATTAAAAACTACATCAGAACCAACGATAAATGTATCACAAACATCGTTTAAATTAGCCCAATCCCTATAATCATCTTTGGGATTGCATACCATGAATTTTGAACGAAAAAATTTACCCGATGTGGTATCAAAAGTATTAAAAGATGTATTAGCTCGCCACATCTGTTTGGGTTTATCCAAAAAAATAACACTATATCCTTCATCCTCAAGAAATTTTGCAAGAGCATAATAAGTTAAAATAGAACCATAATTCGATCCAAACCATAAACCTACAATAGCTACATCATATTTATTTTCTATGGTTTGCATCGCGTGTTTTTGAAAAGGATGCTTAAAAAGATCAAGAAAAAAACGTTTCCTGAAAGAGTTTAGTCTCATGTTTTTTGTTAATGCCGTATTTTTTCTTGTCGCTGAATCAAGAGGCTGTTTTTCTAATAATTTTACATTCGTGTTTTGAAGAGAACAGATAATTTTATTTCCCTTTTCGTTATTTGCCAAGAGAACAGATGTACCTTTTTCATCGTTATATTTTTCACCAAGTGGTTCTATCCCCCAAAAATCTCCGATAGTTACATCTCCCTGGCGTGGAATTCTATTGAACACACACACGGTACAGTTAGAATTAATACTGATGGCTCTTAAAAAAGTTTGATACCATATATTATCTCCTGCTTTACTTAGATATTCCTCTCCATTATCAAAAACAGCTTTTATTGCGGATGAATGCCAAGCTCTCGCAGTATCGTTACACCGGAAAGTAAAGCTTTTTATGTTTCTGTTTTTTGAAATATCATATAAATATCTCCTCCAAGCTTTCACACTAGGAACTGCATGGCAAATCAAATCCACCGTAACCAACTTTTCATAATCCCGCCCTACAACCGCATAAAGCCCCGCAACTTGACACGGACATCCTGAAAATAAAACATACTTATTATCTTCTAAAAGTTCCTTTATTTCACTGAAAACATTGCGGGTGTCGCTTTGGAAATATTTGCTTCCCTGCATTTTATGCAAATCGGCTTTGCGATTGGTGATTGTATGATAAGCACCAGAAAAATCATCTTCCCAAACAACCCCGCATACATAACCTTCTTTTTCAAGAATGCAATCCGCAAGCACTTCAAACGCGCCGCCGCTCGCCGAACGCATACGCACTTCATCGCTTGCCATAAAAGCGTAACACTCCGGCTCAGGATTATTCAAATACTGCGGATTATTTGTCGGGCATATATCGCGGCAAAGCCTGCAACTTATGCAGTCCTCACCAATTTCAGGCTTGTAAAATCCTTCTTCATCAAGTTGCATTTTTATGGCATTAGTGGGGCATATATTCATACACGCGCCACAACCTATGCATTTATCGCAAATAACCATTTTTTACTCCTTCTTATGAACCATTAAGGCCCAAATATTCCCGCCAAAAATCCGCGCTGTGCAATTTTGCTGATTGCTCCCTGTATTCCGCTGTAATTTTTTCTTTTTCGTTCGCGTATTTCTCCATAAGTTCATCGTACCGGCGCTTAATATTTGCGTATCTTTCTTTGTCCATAGTAAGAAGCGCGCCTTTTTTATTTACTGCACTTACAAGCCTGATATGCTTTTTTCTGAATTGTTTTCCCGGACTTTCAAAGAACATCTGTGCTATTACCGGAGCATCTGTATCATCCAGCAAGAAATCGGGTAAAGTATGTCCGTTGTCAGTACTTTCAAAAATTGACATATCCTCAGTCTGCAAAGGAACATAATTGTAGGCGGAGCCTAACTCTTCGTCAGTAATGCCAAAGACCGTGGACGGCACAAGCTTTAAGTTTTTCTTTGTTTGTGATTTTAACTTTTCTTCACCGTTTAATTTTTGTATAAATTCCGGACCTTTCATATAATCATCAAGAGCGTCAAGCAAATGCTCGCACGCCGTATAATTAAATTTACAAATTTCAACCTTGTAAAGATTTTTTATGCGCCCGGCAAAATCAGCTTTCTGCGCTACCCCGCTCGTAGCCTGCATAATCAAGGTATTCCTTATGCTGAGATAATAGTCAAGCGCTTCGTTTTCTTTCGCCCAAAACGGCAAATGCCACAAACCAATACCGTTAAGTGTAATGAATTTTGCTTTATGCCTAAGCGAAAATTCTATGTCATCCGTGCGATAAAAAATAGGAAGAGACAGATTTTTCTCATCAATAAATTTCATCGGTACTACGCAATACCACCATGCGCCGTACATATTATCATTAATGGTAAAATCACACTCATTACGCAGAACATTGTGGTATATATTAAGATCAAAGCGCGGTTTTGCGGACCCCCAAACGTTCGCACTTTCAGAAATAAAACCTAAATTTTCAAATTGCATATTACGCTGTTCTAAATTCATCATAGCACCGCTGATAAAATAATCTTTATATTCATCTTTTACCAGCGCCAACAGCGAATATGTCCGCTTCAAACTTTCCGGCATAATCTCAATATCATCGTCCATAAAAAGAACATGAGTAGCATTAAAATCGCCGTTTTTTGCAAGATTCATTGTTTCAAGCATGCCGCGGGAAAAACCCCCTGCACCTCCGGTATTGGGGTTAGCAAAAAGTTTAATTCTGTCGCTATTAATTTCACTTTCTTTAAGTGTTCGTCCGTTATCTACAACCAATATATATAAGTGATTTTTAAGTTTATCACATCCATTGTTGCCATTGCCCTCAAATATTTCTTCTTTTAAAAGTTCTATATTACTTTTTATATATTCCTCTTTTTTAAATGTTGTCGTGCAAATAGCAATGTCAACCGTATTAAGCCGTTCTTCAGATATTTCTGCGGTATAATAACCGTCATAAATGATAACTGGCGTTATCGCTTTAATGACAAAACCAATAATCGTTGATTTTTCATACTCAATTGGAATTACAACTTCACGAGCAACTTCATTATCTATTATCAGCGATGTCATGGTTTCTTTGCCGGTTTTCGATTTCAGTATTGTTTCATGGATAATATCACGCTTCTTTATGTCGGGGATATCAAGGCTTCGAATTTCGTTAAGCAATGTGTTAATGCCAGTCGCGCTTTGACTTTCACTTTCCAGCCAATGGCCAAAAATCTCTATACGAAACTTTCCTTTTACCAATAAATGCAGATTATAAGCCGTGGCGTTAGTAAACGTATCCCATTTTTCGACCGAAAGTGAATTAAAATAGGAAAAACATTCACAAATTCCGTGCTCTAGTGTCCATGTTTCCTCAATATTATTATAAAATAAAGGTTGGCCTCTGCTAAACATATCACGAGAAGAGTTTATCTCGATTTCATTTTTTGGGAATAATATGTTTTGTATTTTAAACCCAAAGCTGCTGCTATTATTCGTTTCTGTAAAAAGCGATTCAGCATCTACAGAGGAAATTCTGCCCTTAAAAGCTTCGCCCAGATTATAATCTGCATCTATTTCGCCGAAAGTTTCTTCCAGCTTGCTTTTAATATCAGGAACAGCCCAATTTATCCGCCATATAAATACAGATAAAAGATTGTTTTGTATGTGTGCAAACATTTTTTCGTCTATTATATTGGCACATAATCTTTTAAGCAGCTTAAAAGCTATCTCTAGTTCTTTTACAATTTTGTCAATGCTTTTAGATCCGGCATACTCGGAAATGACAGCGTCTTCATTCTTCCAGATATTTACAAAATAGTTATTCTCCTTGTGAACGATTTTTGAAGCGTTCAATACTATGATTGAGGAAAACACTAAATCGTTGCAAAAAAATGAAAGGCCAACGCTTTCATTGTAAGTTTTTTCTATTATATCCGTTGATCTTTTCCATAAATCGCGCCGTATAAATTTATTAGACATTGAAGAAAGCCCGTATAACATTCCGGAACTTAGCATGAATTGGTTAAAAGGTGTAACATCTTTGTTGACATCCAATTTCAAAGAATGAAGATAACAATCGCCGTTCTTCCACAAGATAGCACAATCTGAAGTTGCTAAATCGGCTTCTTCTTCTTCCAGCATTGTTACAGCGCCTTCCACAAATGTATTGTTCCAGAAAGTCTTTTCGTCCGCAAACAAAAAATAATCTCCGTTTGCGTGCCTAGCGCCAAATAAAAACGCTTCATTTTTACCTGCAGGTTCAACATTAGAATCAAAATTTCTTTCAAATTCAACGATTTTTATTCTGCCCTTTTTAGGATAATTTTGGAGAACGTTGCTCAATAATTTTTTAGCCTTTTTTGAACTTTCATTAGCAACAATAATAATTTCTACATTATCATAAGTTTGTCTCGTAAATTCCCTTATGTTTTTAAATAATGCTTCTTTTGAGGACATATAAATGATGATAGAAACAAGCGGAAGCTCTTTATCTTTGTTTTCTTCTGATTTGTACATAAGATTCTCCCTATATTCTAAATAAAAATCAATTAATTATACATTGTATGGCTTATTATCTAATTGTCAAGCCCATTACATTTCAGTAATACCTACATACTCAAGCGCTAAATAATTACCTTCGCCGCGCAGGTGAAATGAACCAACCATGAAACTGTCGTATTCGTCACTGTTTGGAGTGAATTCGCTGGTGTATTCCTGGAAAATATCGTTAACGGGCTGCTTTACGGGCAATACTACTTGGTACTTTTTTGTTGCGGAGTCATATATGTGGAAGTTTATAGCGGCGGAAGTGGTTTTTACTTTAAAGCGAATGTTTAGCTTGTAGCGTTTGCCTTTTTTAAGGCTGCCGCTTAAAGGCAATCTTGCATGGATTCCCCTTTGTGAATACCCGTCTTTAACCAGTAATGTTGTTATGCCGCGTATAAAATGCTCTTCAAACGCAACAGGGTTAAAGTGGAAACGGGACATGCTTGAGGCAAATTGAAGGGGCAAAAAACCTAATTCCCCGCCATCGTTTTGAGACTTCATGGTATTGGCGGACATAGGCGGAGCGGCGGGTTTATTTAAGGCATAATCCACCGCCTTTGAAAAGGGCATTTTTTTAATTGCGTCAAAAAATTTGTCGCGGGAGGGCGGCGCGTAATTACGTTTACCTTCAAGGTTTCCGCCAAGCCATTCAAGAGGGGTTTCTTTCATAAGGGCTATGTCGGCTTTGGGGATATTATTTAAAGCTTTGCCGCCAATTTCGTTGTTCACAAGCACAACAGATACGCCTTCGGATGTGTCTATTGATGCGTCGCGTTTGCTTAACCCCCAAAAGTCGCCTATGGTTAAATCACCTATACGCGGCAAGGTTTGATATTTACAGCGCTGACAATGGTATGGGGTCATGGTGCGGTTGTGGTAAACGCTTTGGTACGCATCCTGGCTTGCGCCACGCCGCACCTGGATAGTACCATCGGCAAGGGTAAGGGTAAGGGTAAGGCAATCGCTATTCCAACCTTTTACTTTATGACGAAATTCGTAAAATTTTAAACCTGGGTCGCCAAACGCCTCATCAATATATTTCTTAAAAAATTTTGGAGAAGGCGCATGACTGCATAGAATATCTACAATTAACAACTTTTTGTATTCTTTACCAAGATAAGCTTTTAACCCCGCCGTCTGGCATGGGCAGCCGGAAAATAGGACTGGTACGCCTTTGCTTAATTTTTGCTTAATTCGCCTGTATACATCGCCGGGGTTGCTTTGCATATATTTGCTTTTTTGAAGCTTGCGCAAATCTTCTTCTTTGTCTATTAATATATGTTCAACAGAAAAGTCGTCTTTCCAGGCCGCACCGCATACCGCGCCGCCCTGTTTTAGCGTTTGCTTTGCCAAAAGAGGGAAAATCCCTCCGCTGGAACTGCTGTACAAAATTTCCTTGTCGGAAGCAATGAAAGCATAGCATTTGGGGGTTTTTGTGTTGGTGTTTTCAGGCAACTCAATGGCAGGGCAAAGCTTAAGGCACATGCTACATTCTATACATTTTTCTGCATCTGTTGCAGCGCGGTAAAAGCCTAAATCATCCGGCTTAAGCGCAAGCGCACCGGTTGGGCATATATTTACGCACGCCGCACAACCGGTGCAGATTTTTTTTTCAAGTTCTGATACGGCACTTTCATTTTCGGTTATAATCTCTGCAAGAGTTTTCTTTTCAAGGCTATTTTTTAACCATTCCCTACAGCGAACGCGCTCTTTGTGAAGAATTTTGTTGACCTTGACATAATCAATTTTTTCATCATGCAATTTCGCACCTGCAATATTTTCCGGCAAAAGCATACGGTGCTTCAAATCAAGCAACCCTAGAATGGAATCAAACCTGGTCATCCCGCGCACGGAATTACCAAACGCTGTAAACTGTTTGTTAAAAATTATTGCCATCATAACGCCATGGGCGGAGTCCGTAATTACATATTCGGCATTTTTTATTAAAGCCAATAAATCATACAAATTAACATCATCAAGAGTACCCTCTAAGTCTAGCGCTTGTTTATTTTTCTCGAAATTATGTTTGAAACCATCCATCACATTGATTTTTTTGCAATTTAGAATTCTTGCAGATTCATCAATAAATGCTCGTTTCTCCGGCGCCGGGTCTAAAATATACGAAAGGACATAAGGCTCTTCTGGTTTATATCTGGCTTTTTCGGTTAATTCTGGAAAACCATCCTCAAAAAAAAACACAGGGTCTAGCACCCATTCTGCCCGGACACCGTATAAATCCTCACACATTTTAACGCCGGTATCTTCCCTCATGGAAATGGCACTAAAACGCTCCATCAGCCTGCTGAATATCGGACGTTCTTTCTCCGGTGTAAAATCCTTACTATGCCCAAAAGAAGTTGCATAAGCGACCTTGGTTTTATCATCGTTTGCAAAATCCAAATAGAACGATTTACCAAAACCCTTAGCTATCCCATAATTCCATAATTGATCCGAGCCCACAACAAATTTGTTGCACAGTTCGTTTAATTTCTTAAACTCTTTTATTTGATAATCTGCATTTACATCATAGCCTTCATTTATAGCAAGCTCCACCCCCCGATTAGACGTAAGTTTGTGCCACCTGCTTGAATCACATATCATTAAGACAGAGTAACCCATTTCTATCAGAGTCTTGCGCAGCGCATAATATGTAAACCCCGAACCATAATTACCGCCAAACCAAACCCCTATGATGCCAATATCATATTTTTTTTTCATAACACGCCCTTCTGTCCAATAATCCGGTTAATTGTTTAACTTTTAACTGTTTAACTTGTTACTTTCCCATCTTTTGTATGCATTTATACGTACATTAAACCATTCCAACCATTTTTCACCATAGCCGCGGGAACAAGTAAAATCCGGGTGGTGGGCATCAAAACAAACCGAATCTATAAAACACCTCGTATTCTTGTCAAATATCACAATATTCAGGCCTCGCTCGTTTACAGCATAATCTATACCGTTAATTTTAATTATCGCAACATTCCCATTATTCCATGCCATGCTTGCAATGTCTATTTGTAACCCGTCTAAATCTATTTTCCATAACGAAGGCTCATTGTCCTTGCTCAGATTCTCATAAAGTAATCGTCCGCTGTCTATTACACCAATATAACTTCGCCAAAGTTTACTCTGCAAGTCTTCTTTGAACCCGATACTTTGTAATTTTTCAACAACATAATTATTAATACAATTTCCGGGAGTATCTTTTACGGCTATTATAACAAGAAAATCTCTTGCAAGTTCCGCCAGAATATTCAGGTATTCATTAATTTTAGTTTCCTGTATTGCACGCGATACAAAAAACACTTGCTCATTTTCCAATGGAATAAATGTTCTTCCAATAGCCTGGTACAGGCAAAATAGCTGATGCTTTGTGCTGTTTAATTCCATTTTAACATTATTTAACTCTTTTTTTATTCTGGTTGATTCCTCTTTGTTTTCATCTGAAACTTCATTTACACGGGGGACTACCGTCATTGGGGGGGGAGAAATTTCAACTGCGTTTTTAAGCCAGTCTATCGTTCGTTTACGTTCCGTTAATATCACATCATTTGCATGAGCAAAATTCACAGGCTCTAAATATTTTTCATCCTCCGGTATATTTGCCGGATCGGGTATAAGCCTGTGCATTAAATTAAATTTGCCAAGCAATTCGCCAAAACGAGTCGCTCCCCGGCTAAAATTATTTATAGAAATAAAAGGCTTATTAAACATAATTGCAAATGCACTACCGTGAAAGCTATCGGTTATCACAAAAGAAGCGTTCATATAGGCTTTTATAAAATCCTCTGCATAAACGTCATTAAGAATATTTGGTAAATCCAATATTGCTTTATTTTTATCGAACTTACTCGACACGCCATCAAGAATATTTACACTTTTAAATCCCAGTTTTTCTGTATAAAATAGAATAGCCTTGCGCTTCGCCGGCGTTGGGTCAAGAATATACGTCAGTATATACGGCTCTGATTCATTAAACTTTGATTGTTCGGCTAAATTGATATAGTTACTTTCATCTATACAAAAAACAGGTTCCAAAACTTCATCGGCTTTTACGCCATAACTTTGACATATTTTTACACCGCTCTGTTCCCTTACTGAAATGGCATCGTATCTTCTTAATAGATTTCCAATCTCTTCTTTCTTGTCTTGCGGAGTTTTATCGTCTGCATGTCCAAAAGATGCCGCAAAACTAATTTTCCTTTTGTTATCAGCCGCAAAATTCAAAAATGTCGACATATTAAAAGAAAGATTATAATTAAATGTTTGATCTGAGCCGGTGCAAAAACCATCGCATAATTGATTTAACTCATGCATTCTTTCATACGAATAGCAAGGAGAAACATCATCTTTATCATAAAATTTTTTTACAAACCGCGCATTATGGGTATCATTGAGTTCCCTATCATCTGGAGCTGCATTGGGTTTATTAACCATCAGCGGAGAACATCCAAAAGATTTTAAAATTTTATATGTTGCATATCCATTAAGAATTGAGCCATAGTTTGCCCCATACCAAAAGCCTATAACCCCAATGTCGTAGCGTTTCTTCATGGAAAATACCTCTTCCTTTACTGCATTCTACCTCCTATTATAAGAGTGTAACCAGTTAAAACAGAAACTGTCAACCTTATTTTGTTTATTATTTTCTGAAAACTAGCGTTTTTTTTCCCGGAAAAGATCCCGTATTTTTCGCGGTAGAAGCGTAACAAGTCTGCCAAATTTAAAAGAAGCCGAATTTTGCATTAAATCATAAAAATGACTGACTTCTTTAGCACGATGTTCAGCATCCCTAGCCCAATTTTCAAAGCCAATGGCGCGCTGCTCAGCACTCTTAGCCCAATTTTCAAAGTCAATGGCACGCTGTTCAGCATTCTTGGCCCAATTTTCAAAGCCAATGGCGCGCTGTTCAGCTTCATTTGCGTACTGAGCGGCGTGTTCAACAGCTTTCAATCTATCCTGTAAAACCAAGTTCTCAGAAGTGAAACTGATATTTTTCCGTAAAAAATAATTTTCCATCAGTAGAAACCTATAATCCTGACTGGATAACTCTACAAAGGACTTGTCTTTCTGTAAACCGTAATATTCAGCCAGTTCTTCCCAGTGTTCGGACATTGTTCTTAAACCTGTATGGTGTTTCCAATATTCTTCCAAATCTTCCGGATTTTCCACAAAATGAATCAGTTTGTTTAAAAAGTCGTACTTATCCCCGCCCTCAAATTTAAATAATGCACTGGTACATAGCTCTGATGCGCCGCCAAAACTGCTGGACAAAACCGGAACGCCGTATGCTGCCATTTCCATAGCAATTTGCGGCAGATGTTCTTCCCAAATAACGGGAATAATGCCCAAATGGCAGCCAGCAAGTATCTTCCTTAGGTCTTTATTCTCGTATCCCTGCCTAATAGTTACAGAACGGAAATTTTTAAGCTTTTCATAAAGAATCGCATGATTTCCTTGTTTTACTGTGAGCATGATATCAATTTGTGAGGCGTACATATCGCTTAGAGATGTCAGCGCATCTAGCAGGAAAGGGTATCCTTTTTCTTTGCTGTTAAGGTCATCGCCCAGAAAAACAATTTTTAAACCGCTATCCGGCTTGGGTAACGCTGACGAACGTCTTAGCTGCTCATTGGCAATAGCAGTTCCAATATAAGATACTTCCATTTTATCGTTATTAACACCATTCGCCTCCGCTATATCGTAAACTTTTTGGGAAACAGCCAAAATATGATCGCAATTTTGGTTAATTTTTGCTGTGAAAGTTTTCGCAAAATCAAAAATTCTATCAGGCTGCACTTCTTCATCAAGCCGCTCTAAGTCTAAAGCATCGATCCAATTGTCCTGGATCATAGCCGTTTTGGGATCAATTGGTTGTATTCCGCGTTTATAAATCTCTACAGCTATATCGTCTATATCCTCGGCCTGTATACATTTATAGCAATCTTCTTCTGTATGTTCCGGATTGCAATTGCGACTATTATGCCGCTGATAATAAGAGCCGTTTAAACATACAGGGGTATAATTGTGAAACGAAAAAATAAATTTGGTGCCCGGGTGCTCCTGTTTTAAATCCAGTACGTCAAAAGACAACCCTTTCATGGTATTAAAATGAATGGCTTCAAATGGTCCATAATTGGCTAAAAATTTTGCAAAAACGCCCTTAATTTCCGGGTTTTCCAAGGCAGCAAGCGGATTACGCCATATATGAGGTTGTTGCATAGGCACAGGCACAGGCGAATTTATTATTTCAAACTGGTGGCATCTATCCCCATAAGTACTAAAAATTTTCTCTATATATATTTCCGTTGTATTTGACCTATATGCAAAGCCGCTGGACAAAAAATAAACCGATACTTTTGGGTTTTCTTTAAGAATGGTATTGATTAAATTTTTACAATAACGATTAACGGATCCGCCATATCCCCATGAATTATCATAGGGAATCCAGTCATATATCAGGATCTTGGGAAATTCAGAGGAAATACATTTAATTGGTGAAGCAAACTCAAAAAATGTAGCCTGATCTTTTAAATTAAATTCGGATTCAATTGTATCCGGATCAAGTCTTTGCATAACCTGTTTGGCATACGCATTTATAGCATTGAAATTTTTGTCATAATCGCAATCTTTAAAAGAACCTCTAAGATAGATAAGCGCACGGTTGTATGCGATCTTTTTTATTTCATTGTCTGTGCAGCCATTACGTTCCAAGACATCCAGATTGTCTATCATCCTGACAAATGGCAGACTTGTTTCTACTTTATTGGAAGACGAATTCGGATTCGTTTTACGGTAGTAATAAAGAGGTTCATTTGTCCACATAACTTTTTTTGCCTTGCAAAGTGTTTCAAAAAAGAACGGATTATCTACCCAACCGCCTCCTTTAGCTTCAATAAATTGAATTTTGTTTTCTTGCAGAAAATCTCTTCTGTAAATTGCGCTCCAGACACACGGGTGCCCGCTCAAAATTTCCGGTCGTTCTCTTATGGTAAAAGATCCATTCACTGCAGGCATTTTAGACCGTTCGTTGTTGGTAACCAATTCCTGCTTGTTACCAGGTAATTCGTAATAATCCCAGAAATTACCTTTTACAATATCAACAGTACCTTCAAAACTTAAACTGTACAGTGTTTCATACATTGATTTGGAAATAAAATCATCACTTTCAACAATCCCTATGTACTCCCCTTTAGCAGCGGCAATGCCATTATTTACCGCTCTGCCGTATCCCCCGTTGGTAAGATCCAGTACCTTAACACGAGGGTCAGCGGCTTCAAATTCACGCAGAATCTCCAATGTTCTGTCTTTTGAACCGTCATTAATACAAATAATTTCAATATCTTTTAAACTTTGCTTTATTACGCTGTGTATACATTGCGCTATATATTCTTCCATATTGTAACAAGGTATAATAATGGAAATTATCGGTTTTTCTCCTTTCACTTTCATCATTTCTTCGTTCTTCTTAATTTTCGTTTTTACAGCTTCACATACATCAAATGCCTGCAAAATTGCAGCGTCCATATTGTAATATTTATAATCCGCAAGCCTTCCGCAAAGAAAAACATTGGGGATTTTCTTTATGTCTGATTTGTATTTATTATATAACGAAAGATTTTCGTCTGTAGATATTGGGTAATAAGGCTCGTTGCTTTCTTTATCTGCGGGCAATGGATATTCATAAGCAATCGTTGTACGCCCTTTAACGTTCTGCGGCGGGAGTTTCTTAAATTCAGTAATCCTTGTGTATCCTTCCGCTTTTGGGTAGGCAACTACAGAAGCTTCCTGAAAACTGTCTACGTTTTTTGTATGGTAATCAAAGCGCAATGAACGGTAGGGAAGCTGCCCGTATTTATAATCCAAAAGTTCATCTATGGCGCCGGTATAAACAACAGGCACAGAAATTGGTTTGTTTTTGAATAAAACCTGTCCTTTTTCCGGGATGACTTCCAGCATATCCAGAGCGTCTGTATCAAGCATTACTTGAATATTTTCATGATCCAAAAGATTTTTAAAAAAATGCGTATAGCTTTTTTCCGGCATACATTGAAATTCATCATCAAAATATCCATCGATATAATCCAAGCGGATAGGGACGCGCTTTAACACATTTGGATCTACTTCTTCCAGCGGGATTCCCCACTGCTTTGCGGTATAGGGCTGATAATTTAATTCGTAAAGTTTTTTTGCATATTCTTTTATAACTTTGTCATCACATTCCAGAAGCTCAAGGATGGTGACGTTTTTTTTGCCGGGATAACGGGTTTCCAAGCTGGTTTTTAAAACTTCTGCTTCTTCTTTGCTATACAGCAAATCTATAGTTGTAAAATTTGCCGGTGCAGGCGTAACGATTCCGTTCATTTCAACAGCAGGCTTGTGGTGAAAATTGTTCCATGCATCATACCTGGTAATAAATTCATAAACCTCTTTGCTGTTGGTATGAAAAATATGCGGGCCGTATCGCTGTACCAGAATACCGTTAGAGTCAATTTCGTCATACATATTACCGGCTATATGGTTTCTGCGTTCCAAAATAAGTACTTTTTTACCTTGCTCTGCTATTTTTCGCGCTATGACACTGCCGCAAAAACCAGCGCCAACAATAATACAATCACATTTGTCCATAAAAAACTCCTCTATTAATTAATAATAAGTGTACTTAGTTCTACAGTGTCCATAACTTATGTCCTATTGCCGTTTCCCGTAATTCCTTTCTTTTGCATACCCAGAAAGAAACCCCGTTAAACTTTCCTTCCATGAAGGAACAGCTACCCCCAGGGCATTCTTAATCCTGCTTTTGTCCAGCACCGAATAAGCAGGGCGCTTTACTTTGGACGGAAATTCGGCGCTGGTGCAAGGTTTAACTTCGCAGTTTTTGGCAACACGGCCCAGTTCCCGCCCCTGCCGATATATCTCCCTGGCAAAATCAAACCAGGTAATTTCATCTTCGTTGGTGTAGTGATAAATCCCATAGGGAATCGTTTTGCCTTTATCTGTCATACGAATAAATTCAATTATTGTTTCCGCAAGACCATGCGTCCAGGTAGGGCTGCCCCGTTGATCGTTGACAACAGAAACACTTTCCCGCTCTGCCATAAGGCGGAGCATGGTATGAACAAAATTATTGCCGTGCTTGCCGTAAAGCCAGGCAGTCCGGATAATATACGATTCTGCGTTTTCTTTTAAAACTTTTTTCTCTCCGTCACGCTTGGTCAGGCCGTAAACGCTGGTGGGATCGGTAGCATCTTCTTCGGTATAAGGCTTGCTTCCCTGTCCGTTAAACACATAATCAGTAGACAGGTGAATTAACCTGGCGCCCATTTCTTTTGCCAGCATTGCTATATTCCGCGGGCCTTCAACATTAAGCAGACGGCAATTTTCTTTATCGTCCTCCGCCTTGTCAACTGCAGTATAGGCGGCGCAGTTAATTATCCAGTCAGACAGTTGCTCGTCAGCCGAGGGCAACTTGCCGTCCGGTTGCGCCAGGGTAAAATTTCTGAACGCCTCAGGGTCGGTAATATCCACTTCTCGACCCGTTCCGATAAAGGGGATACTGTATTTCTCCAGAAGCAGGGAAAGCTCTGTTCCCAGC
>Ga0209755_10003483_pt1 | contig 19677 bp, 8 predicted proteins | sample TergutCo191P1_FD_187301 | JGI IMG/M metagenome (GOLD analysis project Ga0209755, IMG submission 187301) | Cornitermes sp. P1 segment gut microbial communities from Petit-Saut dam, French Guiana - Co191P1 (SPAdes) (version 2) | ecosystem: Host-associated > Arthropoda: Insects > Digestive system >...
ACCCCGGATTCGGCGGCAAAGGAAATCAGGCGGCGTTCCTTTTTGTAGTCCGTCCCGGTATAGTCCGCCAGAAACGCCCTGCACTTTGCGGAATCCAGCAGGACTTCCCTGCCCCGCTCCGCCGCGATTTTTCGAAGAACGTCCACAAATCCCTTATCCATGTTTCCCGCCTTGTCCGCAAAATACCCGCGCCGGCAAGGCGGGGCCTGCGTCATTGTAGCGCGGTTTCAAACGGGAAGTCAATCTTGGCGGGCGCAAGGGATACGCCGGCGCAAAGCAGGTCGGCAAGTTCCGCCGGCGACTGCGCGGTTTTTCCCGGCGGAAGGCGTTCCCGCACTTTCAGCGAAAGGCCCGAAACCGGGGGCGGCAGGATTCCGGCCCCGGCAAGCTCCTCCGGCTCGGCAAAAACCAGGTCGGCGTTTCCGTCAAGGCACACGCGCCCGGACTTCATTACGATTAGTCTTTGGGCGTACCGGGCGGCCACGCGGACGTTGTGCGTAACCAGAATTATCGTGTAGCCCTTCCGGTGCAGGCCCGCGAGCGTTTCCATTATCGTTGCGGAACCGCGAAGGTCCTGCCCCGCCAGGGGTTCGTCCAGAATCAGCGTCCCGGCGCCCATGGCAAGTACCGCCGCGAAAACCGTTTTCACCCTGTCCGCCTTGCACAGCGCCGGGGGGAAAACGTCGCGTTTGTCCTGCAGGCCCAGCGTTTCCAGCGCCTCCGTCACTTTGCGTTCCACCTCTCCCCCGGGGGGGGAGGGTTTGGCCAGTTTCAGGGCGAAGGCGACTTCGTCGTATACCGTCTGCTCGAAAAGCTGGTTGTCGCTGTCCTGCATTACGTAACCCACCTCGCCGGCAATCCGGGAAACCTCCATGCCGCCGGAGTCCTTCCCCCGAATAAAAATCTTTCCGCGAACGGGCCGCAAAAGACCGACGACGTTTTTTATCAGCGTGGTTTTGCCGGAACCGTTTTGCCCCAGAATCGCCGCGAACTCGTTTTCCCCGATTGCAAGGCTCACGTCGTCCAGGACAACGCGGTCCGGGTTTACCGCGTAGCTGTAGGTCAGGCGTTCGATTAGGATTGGCGCCGCGGGGCGGGAACCGGGAACCGGTTTTTCCAAAGGCGGCGGCCGGAACGCGCAAGGCCCGCGCCCCTCCCCGCCCAGGCGGACGTTGCCCCGGCCGTTCAACGCTCCGGCGTTTGCCGCATCGGCGTTCAATGTACCGGCGTTTAACGCCCCGCCCCCCCCCACCGCGTCCAGCACGGAGGGAAGCGATTCGGCGGCTTCCTCAACGGTAACCGGAAAGCGCGGCAGGGGCCGGCCCAGCGCCGCCATCCGGAACGCGAATTCGCAGACCTCCGGCGGGGCTATGCCGGCGGCGGCCAGGAGTTCGGCGTTGGAGAAAACGCGTCTTGGCGTGTCGAAGGCCAGCAGTTTTCCGTTTTTCAGAACGCAGATTCTGTCCGCGAAATTCGCCGCCTCCTCCGGGGAGCCGGTTGCCATGACCACCGTCAGGCGGTTTCCGGCCCGCAGTTCCCGGATAAACGAAAGAACCTCCGGAGTGCCGGCGGGGTCCAGCTGGGAACAGGGCTCGTCCAGAACCAGAAGCCTGTTGGCCATAGCCACGGCGGCGGCAATCGCCAGACGCTGTTTCTGGCCGCCGGAAAGCGTCGCCGGGGCGCGGCCTGAGTAATCCGAAAGACCGGCGGCGTTTAACGCGCGGCGCGTTTTTTCCGCGATTAGCTCCGGGGGCAGAACCATGTTCTCCAGCGCAAAGGCAACCTCGTCGAAGACCGTCGCGGTAAAAAACTGCGTCTCCGGATCGTCAAACGCCATTCCCACTTTTTCGGAAAGCCGCGCCACGGTGGAGTCCGCGGTTGCGGTTCCGTCGATTTTCACCGAGCCCAAAAGCCGGCCCGGCATGGAATGCGGAATAAGACCGTTAAGCAGCCGGCAGAAAGTGGTTTTCCCCGCGCCGTTTTCCCCCATCACCGCGACGAACTCCCCCTCCCCTATTTCCAGAGCGACGCCGTCCAGCGCCGGCTTTTCCGCGCGGGCGTATTTCCAAAAAACGTTTTCCAGCCTTACCACCGGTTCCGGCATTCACCCTCCAAACGCGCGGTTCGCGAGCGGCAGGAAATTCGCGGCGACAATCGCGCCGGAATATACCGCGCCCACGGCAAACGCGGCGTAATCCGCGCGGGTCATTTTCGTGGAAAGAAGCCACGTTCTGGTTTTGTGCGCGCCGAACGCCCTGGAATCCATCACCAGTCCGATTGCCACCGAACGGCGCATCACCTTTATCATCAGCGGAAGCGCGATGGCCCTGTACTCCGCCAGGCGCGAAAAAAAAACGGCAAAAACGTTTGCGCTTTTCGCCGGAGCCGCGCCTCTGAGTCTGCGGGCGTCCATTATCAGCCGCACCTCGTCCTCGAACGAGCGGACAAGGTTAAGCGTGGAGGTAATGACGTGCGCCACGCGGTAGTTCGCCCCCAGCCGCGTAATCCCAAAGGCCAGAAGCCGGGGTTCGGTGGTGGCGGTAAGCAGCGGCATAAGAACGCCCAGCGCGAGGACGCGGCAGACGATTGTCAGCCCGGCGAAAAACCCGTGGAGTCTCAACGCCCCGCGCCCGCCGACAAGCGGCACCCAGTCCGGAATCAGCGGGTCAAGCAGATACCGGCCGTACTCCCCGTAGGGCACGGGCCGTAAAAGCGCCTGCAAAAGGACGACCGTTGTTACCAAAAACACCAGAAACTTTACGCGGGGGAATATCCTCCGGAACGGCACCCCGGCCAGAAGCGCAAGGCCGGCAAAGAAAAGCACCTGCGCGGCGGCAACCGCGAGCGTGCCGGAGAGGAAAACCATAACGGTGAAAACCGTTGTCAAAATCAGTTTTGTCCGGGGATCCAGCCTGTGGATGAAGGACGAACCCCCGACCGACGGAGAAGGCGACACGGAAACCGGAACCGGCGGGGACTTTTAGTTTTCCCTGCGTATCAAAACCGTTTCGAAGCCGGCGTTTCCAAGCCGCCGAAGCACCGCCGGTATTTCCGCCGCCGCCACGCCGGAAACCACGACGCGGTACAGACGGCCCCTGTTCGGGCACGCGAATATCTCGAAGTTGGGAGTGAAGTCCGCCGACGCAAGCGCGTCGAAACTGCCCTGGGCGAAAACGGTTCTGGCGAACGAGCCGACCTGCACCCGGTAAACGCCGTTCACCGCCGGATTGAAATTCCGGGGATAAACCGTCGGAAGCGGTCTGTCCGGCCGCGAAACCACCGCCGGCGGCGCGACCGGAACCGGAACGGGCACCGGCGCCGGAAGCGCGGGTGCGGGAACCGGTGCCGGGGTAAGGGCAATCGGCGGGGGAGCCGGCGCGACGGGAGTCGGAACGGCCGTGGCCGGGGTCAAGGCCCTAACCACCGCGCCCACCGTAACCGGCGGTATTTCTATGACGTGTTCCTCGCCGTTTACGGTAATGACCACCCTTATGGAAACCTCCTGCGATCCCGGTTCGGCGACCGCGGCGGTATACGTAACGGAGACAAGCGCGGGCGGTTCCGCCGCCGCGGGCTCCGGAACCGGAGCCGCAGGTTCAGCGGATTCCCAGGTAACGCCGTGGTTCGGCAGGGCGGGATCGGGACGCGGCGGAACCAGCGTCCTAACCGGCGCCTGCGGCAAACGCGGCGATTCGGCCAAAACCGGCAAGGCCCGCGCGGTTCTGGACGGGGTGTACAAAGCAAAGGAGCGTTCAGGGAAATCCCCGGAGCCAACCCGCCACGCCCCCCAAGGGACGTCTGCGGAAGGCGCGGCAGCCGCAATCCAAACCGGCAGCCGCCCGGAACGGCCCGGTTCGGCAACGGTATTCGTTTGTTCGGCAACGGCCCCGCCGTCGCACCCGAAAACGGGCAACGCGGCCCCGGAAACCGGGGAAACCAGGGCAAAAACGGCACAGGCCAGACAGGACACTAAAAAACGGTTCATACATTTTCCTCAATAAGCGCGAGCTTTTGCGCCTTACACCAATTATAGTCAATCCGGAGCGGCAAATCCAATTCCCGGCGTTTTTTTTTGCAGACCCCGGCGTTATCGCCGGCTCGCCCTTTACGCAATCGCGCACCGCTTTCCACTGTGGGGAGTATTCGCCGCGGTGTATCAGGAAGCGGCGTTTACGCGTTCAGGGTTTCCCTAATGTCCGCAAGGGTTTTCAACGCCAGGGCAAAATCAACGGCCTCGATTTGCTCGATTAGGTCGTGCGTTTGCGGAATCCCGGCAAGATCGCCGATCATTTCCAGCGCCCCAAAACTGTTCTCCTCCAAGAGCCAGCTTAACCTGTCGAAAACCTCACGCGCCCTGTTTTCGTCCAAAGTCGCTGCCGCGCGCCGCGCGTCGGGTTCGTCGGGGTACTGCCGCTTGATTTTGTCGAGCACGCGCTCCGTTTCCGCGCCAAGCGAATCCGTCAAACCGGATGGAACGACGCCTTCGCCGAAAGCCGTTTCCGCTTTTTTGGCAACGTCCGCAAGGGCGCGTTCGCCGACAAGTCCGGCCAGCCCCTTTAGGGTGTGCGCCAGGCGGTGGGCGGTTTTAAAGTCGTTCGCCTCAACGGCGGCGGTTATTTCGCGCATCGCGTTTTTTTGGCTTTTCGCGAAGTCCCTGTACACCTTGCCGCCGATGCCCGAACTTTCCATGTACCTGCCAAAGTAGTCGCCTATGGCTTTGCGCTCCGCCGCGGACGCGCCCTCCGGAACGGCGTTTCCGGTTGCGCCGCCCGGCGGCCTGTGCCTGTCCTTCACGAGTTTGTGCAGGACGGCGTTTAGGTGCGCGGTTTGGATGGGCTTGGACAGAAAACCGTCGAATCCCTGCCGCAAAAATTCCTCCGCCTGGCCCACCAGGGCGTTTGCGGTCAGGGCCACAATGGGGAGGTCGTAGTTCATCCGCCGAATGGCCGCGACGGCCTCCGTGCCGCTAATCTCCGGCATCATCTGGTCCATGAAAACAACGTCGTAGACTTCCCCGCCCCTGATTTTTTCTATGGCTTCAAGCCCGCTTGCGCAGGTGTCGATTTGAAGCCGGTACAGACCCATCAGCCCTTTGGCCACGTAGATATTGGCGTCCACGTCGTCCACCACCAGCACCCGTCCGTACGGCATCGGCTCCGGTCTGAACGACAGTCGCTTCACGGCGGAATGCGCGTCGGCGTTGAAGTGTTTTAGATACGCGGCCGTTTCCGCCCCCAGGGTTTCGTCGCTTACGATTCGCTGCGGCAGGATCACGGTAACGGTCGTCCCTTTGCCCACTTCGCTGTCCACGTCAATCGCGGCGTTCATCATGTTAAGAAGCTTGAACGTTATGGGCATGCCCAGTCCTATGCCCGGCTTGTAGGGGGCCTGTTTTACGTGGAAACGGGTGTACTCGTCGAACAGCGCTTTTTGCTGCTCCCCGTTCATGCCCCAGCCCGTGTCCCGTATGGCGATGATCATGTTTTTGTACCCGGGTTCGTCTCCGTCCGCCACGCTCGCTCTAAAGTTTACCGCGCCGTTGTCGGTGTATTTGAAAGCGTTGGAGAGCAGGTTGTTCAGCACCTGCTTGATGCGCAGTTCGTCGCCCACAAACGACGCGGGCAGACGTTCGTCCACGTCGATGACAAAGTCCAGCCGCTTGCTGCCCAGATACGCCAGGTTAAGCTGCACTATGTCGCTTAGAAGGCCGGCCACTTCGTACTTTTCCTCGTGAAGTTCCATTTTCCCCGCCTCTATTTTGGACAAATCCAGTATGTCGTTGACGATGCCCAAAAGCGTGTTGGCGGAGCTGTAGATTTTGGCGAAAGCCTCCTCCGTTTCCAGGGGAAGGTTGGGGTCGTGGAGCTGCAGTTCCGATATGCCAAGCACCGCGGTAAGCGGCGTGCGTATTTCGTGACTCATGCTGGCAAGGAACTTGCTTTTTGCCTGGCTGTTTTCCTGCGCAATCTGCATCTTCTCCCGCTGTTCCAGCACGGTGTCTATAAGTGAGTTTATGACAAGGGCGGCCTTTTGGTAGCCCCCCCGGAAACGCGCGGAATTTACGCGGACCCGGGTGTTGCCCGCGGCGTGTTCGCGGGCGACTTCGTTAATCTCGTCGATAAGTCCGGTGAACACCTTGACCAGGTTTGTAAAAACTTTGGATATCTCGTCCGTCACGTCGCTTTGCAGGGTGGCCTCGAAATTCCCCTGTTCCACCAGCGCCGCGTCGGCTTCGATGGCCTTGATCCTGTTGGTAAAGGTTTTTACCATGGAGTAGGCCAAAAGCAACGCCAGCACGACGGCCAGCACAAGGGTCGCAACCGTAATGCTGTTCGACAGGTTTCTGTAGTGTTCAATGTTGTCCGACACGATTGTCTGGTTGACGTTGTTTATTCGGTTCAGCATCCGAAGCATGATTTCCGCGGCGCCGGTGTAGTCCAGCACGTTGCCGTGGTAGAAGCTCATTTCGCCGCCCAGGAAAAAGTTCGTGCTGTATATCTCGTATATCGTGTCGACGTACGCCATTATTTCCGACATGATGTAAACCCTGCTGTCGTCGGGCATTTTCGGAAACATTTGATCCGCCCCAATCGAATCCCTGAAGGCTTCCGCCAGGTATGTCAGACGGGCGTGGGTGTCGCTAATCCGCAGTTCGAAGCCGCGCCATATGCCGTCGTTCGAGACTTCCAGCCACTGGGAGTTCATGAAAGACTCGCTTAAAAGCCGCCTCATCTCGGTAAACTGCTGATGGTAGGACAGCAAAATCTCCACCCGCGCAGCCATGAAGTCGTTGTTGTGGCGGTTCAGATTGTCTATCACCGTGTTGAAATGATTGATGATGGCCACGTACACAATAAAAATGGCTATGACCAGCGCGAAGGAAACGGCAAGCCTGGCGGCTATGGTCGCGTTTTTTCCGCGTCCCGGCACGCGGGAAACCGGTTTCCCCTTTTGCCGGTCGCCGATATGCCCGAGCCGCCTTGACCTGACGGCCAGTCCGCCAAAGCCCGCCAGAACAAGCAGCGCCGTGGTAACGATTAGCAGGGTTCCAAAAACGCCGTAACCGCGCCGCGCCGCGTCCACCGTCTCGCGTGTGGCGGCGGTAAGGTTTTCGCGAAGCTGCCGGCTAAGGAGGTTTGTCGGAATGCCGATGGCGGCGACTTCCGGGCTAAAGGCCATCGCGACGGCTTCCTCCGTGTATCCCGCAAGGCGCAACTGTATCACCTGTTCCTCGATTTGCCTGAGCGATGAGGTTCTGCCCACAAGTTCCACAAGCACGTTGACTTCGCTGTCGGGGGCGCGCGCGGTTATAAAGGTGTCAAGCGCCTGTCCAAACCTGTCCTGTTCCAGCTCTTCCCGGTAGAGGTTGTACTGAACCCGGGAGCCGGTTACGACAAAAACCCGAACCCATCTTGTAAGGGCTTCCGTACTCAGTTCGACGTTGTATATGGCGGTGGACAGGAGGGACCGCAGCTCGTAAGCGTCGCTTTTTTCCCTGCCGAACCGAGCCGTGGAAACCGCGAAAAACACGTTCGCGCCGGCCAGCGCGACGAACACGACGGCCAATATCCCGACCCGCCGGGACGTTCCGGTTTTGTCAAGCCATACAAGTCCGAAAATGCCCGTCAGGGCAAGCAGCACGGTGGAAACGATAATCAAGGTGTCGAAGACGCCGGAAGCGGTCAGGGCGGAATCCAGAGTTTCCTGTGTGCGGCTGTGCGTCAGGGCGATTAAATCCTGAACCATGCCCTCAAACGGTATGCCCAACTCGGCCACTTCCGGACTGTGGGCCATGTCGATGGATTCCCGAACGTATCCGGCGAAGCGCAGACGGAGAACCTCGCGCTCGATGGCGCTCATAAGCGTCCTTCTGTACAAAAGCCGTTCCAGAAGTTCCGTCTCGTTTCGGGGAGCGCCGAAGGCCGTGAAAGTGTCAAGCGCCTGTCCAAACCTGTCGCGTTCCGCTTCGGCCCGGTAGGCGCGGTACTGGAATTCGCCCCCGGTTACGGCGACAAACCTCATCCATCTTGTCAGGGCCGACGACGCCAAACTGACCTCGTACATGGCGGAGGAAAGGGCGTGCCTTGCGGTGTAGGCATAGTCCCTGGCGCTGTTGGCGCGCACGGAGAGGAAGAAGGAGGCAACGCTCGTTCCCGCCAGTATGACGAACGCCGCAGTCAGAATTTTTATACGACCGGCCGTGTTCACGTCGGCTGTTCCCCTCTTTTGAGTCAGGCGACACGGTTCGTGCTGAAGTGAACGAAACCGCGACCGGCACTGCTCGGAATCCCTCGCCATCCGCCCAATGATACCACAATTCGGCGGCCGTGTCATGGAAATATTGCGCCCGGTGTTGTATAATCATATCCAGGAGGGTCGCCGTTTTAAATCCAAATCGGGGATTTGCGCCGACGCTTCCTCCCCGGGGTTAAGGGGCTTTGAAACGGCTGTCCGTGCAATACGGGAGGCACACTCCGGGAATAGGGCAAACACGGACCTGGCATCCGGAATGCGACAGGGGGCACACGGGCGACTCGTTCACCATGAACGATTCCCGCGAACCGAAAAGCGCCCCGCGGTTTTTCTTATGGAGGGTGGCCGTGGTTTCGTTGAAAAACATGAAAATCAAGACAAAACTTGGCCTGGGTTTCGGGCTGCTGCTGTCCATAACGGGGATTATAACCGCGCTGGGCATTTACAACATCCGGGCGGTGGACGCGGACTACACCTACACGCTGGATCTTCCGCTTGCGCGGTATTCCGCGATGAGGGACATGGAAGTCAGGCTGATGGATTTGCGGCGCATCGTTGCGCTGGGCGCGTTGCACGCCGACGACCGGGAAGCCCTGGACGCGGTGGAAAGGTACCTTGACGCAACGCGGAAGGCCATGCGGGCAACCATGGAGCGGTTTCTGGAGGACATCGAGAACGACGAAACCATGTCCGCCGACATGCGCGAGTTCAGGCTGACCAAGGCGGCCGGTCTGGAAACCATGATTGCCGACTATATGGAAAACGTTGCGGGCGCGGGTCTTGCGGCGGCGCGGGCCGGCGAACTTGACCGTATCCGGGCCCTGGTTCCGGCCGCCGCTTCCATAAGCGAAGACATATACTGGCAGTTCGGCGAACTGTTCGACAGCATTCGGGCGCACATGGACGGCAGGGTGGAACAGAACAACCGGACGGCCAGAAGCACAATGCGGACGCTCGGCGTTCTGGGGCTGGGAAGTCTGCTGTTTGGCGTGGTCGTCGCGGTGCTTATCACCAAATCCATAACCAGGCCGGTGCGGGCGGTGGTTGCGGCGCTGGGGGACGTTACCAGCGGAAACCTGGACGTGAACCTGCGGGCGGACAACGCCGGCGACACCGGTACCCTGACCCAAAGCGCCCTGAACCTGGCCGAAACCCTGCAGGCGCTGATGCTGGACATGGACCGCATGTCCGACGCGCACGACAAGGGCGACGTGGACGTTTTCGTTCCGGAGGACAAATTCACCGGGGCATACGGGGAGGTGGCCCGGAAGATCAACTACATGGTGAACGCCCACCTCAAGACCCAGAACCGGGTGGTGGAGGTGTTCACGCTTATCGCGGAGGGCGACTTCGACGCTGATCTGGAACCGCTGCCGGGCAAGAAGGCCCTGCTGAACCGGGCCGTGGACAACATCCGGGAAATAACCAGGCGGCAGCAGCGCATCTACGACGCCAACCCCATTCCCGGTTCCCTGTGGGACGCGGACTTCAACGCGATGGACTGCAACGAGGCCATGGTGAGGCTTCTGCAGATGTCCGGCAAGGAGGACTACCTGGACAGGAACCGGTTCCTGGGCTTCGCGCCGGAATACCAGCCCGACGGCACCCCGTCCGCCCAGAGGGTTCCGGAGGCCCTGAAGGCGGCGCGCGAAAAGGGAGTTCACAGCTTTACGTGGATGCACCTTACCGCAAACAAGGAGCCCCTGCCCAGCGAGGTTACCATCGTGCGCGTAGACCTGCGGGACACCCACATGTTCGCGGTATATCTTCAGGACCTGCGGCCCCTGCGGGAGGCCGACGACAGGATACGCGAGGCGGAGGAACTCAGCGAGATATTCCTGAACGTGTCGCCCTTCATAATGAACATCTGGGACGACGAAATCAGGCTGGTGTCCACGAGCCAGCAGGCGGTCCGCATGTTCGGGCTTTCCGGCAGGGAGCAGTACCTGGAACGCTTTTCCGAGCTTTCGCCGGAGTTCCAGCCCTGCGGCACGCCTTCCTCCGAAAAGGCCGCGGCGTGCGTAAAACGGGCCTTCGACGAGGGCCGCGCCCAGTTCGAGTGGATGCACCGGACCCTTTCAGGCGAGCTTCTGCCCACGGAGGTCACCCTGGTGCGCTTCAAAATCCGGGGCCGGAATTTTGTGGCCGCGTACACGGCCGACCTTCGCCCGGTCAAGGCGGCCATGGAAAGGGAGCGCGAGCTGGAAATCAAGACGCGCGAGCTTGAGATGGGCGAGCGGGTCAGGCTCATGTTCGACGCGACCCCGCTGATTATCGAGTACTGGGACGGGGACCTCAACCCCATAGACTGCAACCGGACCGCGCTGGACTTCTACGGGTTTTCGTGCAAGGAGGAGTACAAGGAAAAACTGGTCACCGCCACGTTCCACTCGAACCCGGACGGCGGCGAGCCCTTTTGGGACGCGTGGAACGACCGCCTGCGCGAAATCTTCGACTCCGGATTCGGCAGCTTCGAGTTCAAGGAGAAAAAACCGGACGGCGGCACCGTCTTCATGAAGGTGTACGGCATACGCATGAGGTACAACGACAACCTTGTCGCGGTTACCTACTCCAACGACGTAACCGCGATGAGGGAAAGCGAACGCGCCATGGCGGAATCCCAGGAGGCGCTGAAACACCGCGAAAAACTGCTGAACACCGTAAACCAGGTGGCGGCGGCGCTGCTTGCCGTGGACGGCGACGGCAACTTCGTCCGGGCGCTGACCGGGAGCATGGAGATGATCGGCCGCTGCGTGGAAGCGGATCGCGTGCAGTTGTGGCGCGCGGTCGAGCGGGCCGACGGGACAACGATTGCCGTCGGCAACCAGTGGCTTTCGGAGATTGGCCGGCGCAATCCGCAGGCCCGGTTCGACGGGAAAATACGCGCGGGCACCCTGCCGAAATGGGAGGAAATGTTTTCCCGGGGCGAATGCCAAAACGGCCCGGTTTCCGAGCTTCCGCCGGAGGAGCGGATGTTCCTTAATCCGGACGACGCCCGCAAGTCCGTAGTCGTCATACCCGTGTTTCTGCACGATAAGTTCTGGGGCCTTTTCACCATAGACGACTGCGTGAACGAGCGCACCCTGTCCGGCGACGAAATTGACATCATGCGTTCGGCGAGCCTGATGATAGCCAGTTTTTACCACCGCGCGGAGCAGGAGGCGGAAATCAAGGCCTCGCGCGAAAAGGAAATGGAAACCCACGAACTGAACCAGTCGCTTATCGACGCCTCGCCCTACGTCATCGGTTTGTGGGACGACAACACCAATCTGATAAGCGCCAACAGGCAGGCCGTGGAGTTCTTCGGGGTTTCGGATCCGCAGGCAATCGTGGACGACCTTTACTCGTACTCGCCCGAGTTCCAGCCCTGCGGCACGCCCACGCGGGTAAAGGGCCCGGAGGAGATCGGCAGGACGTACAGGGAAGGGTACTCCAAGTTCGAGTGGCTGCACAAAAGGACGGACGGCGAACTTATGCCGTCCGAGTGCATCTTCAAGCGGTTCAGCCGCAACGGCAGGGACATGCTGGTGTCGTTCACCAGGGACATGCGCGAAATCAAGGCCGCCGAAAAGACCGCGCAGGAGGCGATGGAGGCGCTGAGGTACCGCGAGAAGCTGCTCGACACGGTAAACCAGGCCGCGGAGGTTTTGCTCGCCGCCAGCAAAGAGGACACCCTTAAGGCGCTCATGAACGGAATGGAGATCGTGGGCCGATGCCTGGACGTGGACAGGGTCCAGATTTGGCGAAACGAGGAGTACGACGGCGAGCTGCACTTCGTAATGCGCTACGAGTGGCTCAGCGAAATCGGGAAAACCAAGATCGAGGTTCCCGTGGGCATTTGTTTCCCGTACAGCGGCATACCGCACTGGCTTGACATGTTTACGCGCGGCGAGTACATGAACACGCCCATATCAAAGCTGCCGCCCGGCGACGCGGCCTTCCTGGGGAAATACGAGATGGTTTCCATCGTGAACCTGCCGCTGTTCCTGAACCGGGAATTCATCGGATTCTTCAGCGTGGACGACTGCCAACGTGAACGCGTGTTCACCGCCGACCAAATGGACATAATCGCCTCGGCGGGCCTGATGTTCACCAGCGTCTTCAACAGAAACCTTCAGGCCGAAAAAATCGCCGACGCAAACCGGCAACTGGAGAGCGCGCTGGAACGGGCGCTTTCCGCAAGCCGCGCGAAAAGCGACTTTCTTTCCAGCATGAGCCACGAAATGCGCACTCCCATGAACGCGATTATCGGCATGACGGAAATAGCGAAAAACGCGGACGACGACGGGCGGAAACGGTACGCGCTGGGCAAGGTCCAGAAGGCGGCGAATCATCTGCTGGGCATCATAAACGACGTGCTGGACATGTCGAAAATCGAGGCCAGCAAGGTGGAACTCCGGGAGGCGGAGCTGTACCTGCGGAACCTGCTGGACAAGGCCGCCTCCTTCGTGGAGTTCCGCATGGAGGCGAAACGGCACGCCTTTTCCGTGAACGTCGCCGACGACGTTCCGGCGTTCTTCCTGGGCGACGACCAGCGGCTGACGCAGATACTGACGAACCTGTTGACGAACGCCGCCCTTTACACGCCGGAGCGGGGCGAAATAGGCCTGGACGTTTCCGTGCTTGGCGAGGAGGCCGGCGTGTGCGAACTGCGTTTCGAGGTTTCCGACAACGGCATAGGCATATCGCCGGAACACCGGAAACGCCTGTTCCGCATGTTCGAGCGCGCGGACAACAGCGCCAGCGCCAGGTACGAGGGCACCGGGCTTGGCCTTGCCATATCGAAGCGCCTGGTGGAGCTAATGGGCGGCGGCATAACCGTGGAATCGGAGCCCGGAAAGGGCTCGCGCTTCGCCTTTACCGTGAAGCTGACGCGCGTCGAAAAACCGGAGGAAAAAACCGGCTCCGGAGACGTTCCCGACGAGTCTTCCGGCGGCGAGGCGGAAATCCTGAACTCCCGGTTCCAGGGCAAAAGACTTCTGGTGGCCGAGGACGTGGAAATCAACCGCGAGATACTTATAACGCAGCTTGAAGGCACCGGACTGTCGATTGACGTGGCGCAAAACGGCAGGGAGGCGGTTGCCGCGGTTGCTGCGAACCCGGATTTATACGATCTGGTGTTCATGGACATGCGAATGCCGGAGATGGACGGACTGGAGGCGACGCGGCAAATCCGCGCCCTGCTCGCGGACAACCCCCGCAGGCTGCCGATCGTGGCGATGACCGCCAACGTCTTTACCGACGACATCGAAAGCTGTCTTGAGGCCGGCATGAACGACCACATAGGGAAGCCGCTCGACATGCGCATCGTGCTTGACAAACTGCGGAAGTATTTGCGGTAAACCGGTTTGGGGCGTATCGTAAATTTTGCGTAATTAAGGGCAGTCAAAAATGAGACTGTTTCCAAATTACACAATTTCCAAAACAGGCTCAATCCGGGCGGTTTTTTTTCTTGACCTACGCAATTGCCCGTTATATATTACAGGTAGGGACAATTGCGCAGGTTTTTCCTACGCCCTTTCCGGTTCCGCTCGCGGGGGTTCAAATCCTCCCCGGGAAAATACGCCGTCTCTTTATCGGAAAGGAATCTTCGGCTTCCGGTTTTGCTACCGCGCTTATCGTCTTTTGGTTTCGCCTTCCGGACAGTACAAGGTCCCGTAGAGGGAAATTTTGCGGTACGGGACAGGTTCAGGAGGCTTGCATGACAAATTTTGCGGTACGGGACAGGCTCAGGAGGCTTGCATGACAATCACCGACATTAGCGAACGGCTCAGGGTGGACGAGCACGGCGGGGAAAAGCTGATAAGCAACGTCCGGCTGATCATGGCGGTAATCTTTACGATTAGCACGACGGGCGTCGCCGTAATCAGGGTTTTGCAGGGTGAGGCCTGGATACCCTGGCGCGCCCACATCGTAACCGGACTCCTTCTGGTGTACGCGATTTGCCTGTTCGTTTACGTGCGCAGGGCGGAAAGGCTCCCGGACCGGTACAAGTACGTCTGTACCGCCGTTGACATGACCTTCATAAGCGCGATTATCTGGGTAAGCTGCACGTACCCCTCCATATCGCCACCGCTTCCGTTTCTTTCATTCCGGGCGCTGTTTTACCCCATACTCATCATGGCCGGTTCGTGCAGGTACAGTTCACGCTGCGCGTATTTTTCCGGTTTTTACGCGGCCGCCACGTACCTGATCGTCATCGTCGCAAACAGGGACGTTCTGGATTTGCCGCATTACTTCGTGTACGGCGGCGAACTTTTGGACGTGGACTTTCCGGTGTTCTACGAGTTCTTCCGTCTGTTTGGAATCATAATAACCAGCACGATTACCGGTCTGGTCTGCAAACGCCGGCTCAACCTTTTCTACTCGATGGTTGAGGCCGAAAGCGTTCTTCGCCGGGAAATGGACGAGACGAACAGGCGGCACCTTGGCGAGACGGTCGAGAAGAACAGACTGCTCAATAACGCGATGGTCGAATCCTTCGACGCGATGGAAAACATAAGCCGGCACATCGACGCAATGGAGACCAAAGTAAAATCCCAAATGCGGTCCATGCAGGACGCGTCCAGGTCGGCGCGGGGCATATTCGAGCAGGCCGATTCCTTCCGAGAAAAAGTGCGGACGCAGACGGATTCCATGGCGAAATCGTCGACGGCGGTGGAACTCATGGTTTCCGACGTGGACGCCATCCGCTCCATAGCAAACGGAACCAAGTCCACCACCGGCGAGCTTATGCGGTCGTCGGAAACCGGACACAAGATGCTCCAAAAGCTGACCGGCGACCTTAGACACATAGAGGAACGCTCCGTGGCCCTGCAAAAGGCCAACAAAACCATTGCGGACATCGCCGGCCAGACGAACATTCTGGCAATGAACGCCGCGATAGAAGCGGCCCGCGCCGGCGAGCGCGGCAAGGGTTTCGCGGTAGTCGCCGGGGAGGTGCGCAAGCTGGCGGAACTTTCCGCGAAGGAGTCCAAACTGATTTCCGAGGAAATAAAGCGGATGGAGCAGGTTCTGACGCAGCTCGGCAACGTTTCCGGAATCACCGTCAATTCCATGGACGCCATTTTCGCGGGCATCAGGGAAATGGGGGCGTCGTTCGGGAAGGTTGACGGCGCGGTGGAAGCCCACGCCGCGGAGGGGGCCCGGATTATGGACGTTCTGGACGAAGTCCGGCGGACAAGCGGTGAGGTGCAGGAGGGCTCCGGACTGATACACGAGCAGGGCACGGCCATAAACCGGGAAATGAACGCGCTGGAGACCGTTTCGGCGGAACTTGCCGCGGCCGTCAAGGAGATGCGGGCTTCCGAAAGGGACGTGAAGGCGTTTCTGGAAAAGGCCAGGGAGATTGTCTCGACGCAGAAGGCGTAACCGGCGGGCGGCATTTGCGCCGGCGGTTTAAAAACGCGAAGCGAACAAGGGCCGGCCCGAAGCGGGTAAAGGCCGGTTTCCGGCGCAACGTAGCCCAACCGCGCCCGCCCGTGGTACAATGGCCCCATGCTCCTTGGAAAAAAGTTTTTCGACCGCCCCACCGTGGAACTGGCCGGGGCACTGCTGGGCAAGGACCTTGTGTACGGCGGGCTCAAGGGCAGAATCGTGGAAACGGAGGCGTACCTTTACAGGGGCGACCCGGCCTGCCACGCCGCCAGAGGCCGCACCGCCCGCAACGAGCCGATGTTCGGGCCGGCGGGGAACCTTTACGTCTACCTCATCTACGGAATGCACCTCTGCCTGAACGTCGTCAGCGGAAAAACCGGGGAGGGCGAAGCCGTGCTAATCCGCGCGCTGGAACCGCTTTGCGGCATCGACGCTATGCGGGAAAGACGCGGGGTGGCAAGGACGGAGGACCTTTGCAACGGGCCGGGAAAACTGACGCGGGCTTTCGGCATAACAAGGGAACACAACAACCTGAGTCTGCTGGACGGCGAGATCAGACTGCGCGACGGCGGCGAAAAACCGGAAATACAGACATCCGGAAGAGTGGGGCTAAGCGCGGGCGGTGAACTGCAGCTCCGGTTTTTCGTGCGCGGAAACCGGTTCGTGTCCAAAGGCCCCCCCTCCCCCCGGGGGGGAACTAGCGCACGGTAAACCCCATGCCGACGTGCCAGCGGGAACCCCGGTCGGTAACGGTGTTGGAGAATTTCCACGCGCCCCAAACGTTCGGCTCGAAGAAAATCGGGAACGAACCCAGGCGAAACGACGTTACCATGCCGAGCCTTAAAACCAGCGACTGGGCCAGGCGCAGATCGCGCAGGCCGTGAAAATCGCCCAGCGCGAAGCCCTCGGCGTTCGGGTGGTTCCGGCCTTCGTAAAACGCGCTCCTTACGGCAAGGGTGCCGAAAAGCCGGTTGAAGTAGACGTGCGAAACGTTGCCCTGGATTTCCAGCGAGAACAGACCTATGCCGAATTCGGCCCCGCCAATCCAGTTCAGGTCAAGGCTGGTGTGCCGGCGGAATTCGGTCGGGGCGAACTCGGAAAACACCGGCCGGCCAAACCTGGCGGAAACGCCGTGCATGTCCATTCCGCTTTGGTCGAACGCTCCAAAAAAGGCGGCGCTTACGGGAAACCTGGTTTCCGCGGTGGCCCGGAACATGCCGGCGGCGTAGGGCTCGAAAGCGCTGACCGGAGTCGCGCCCACCACGCTAAGGGAAAGGCCGGTTCCGAACACGTCGCTGGGACGGCGGCGGCGGGTGGAAAACGCGACGCCCGGGGAAACGGCGAACAGGCTTCCGGTTTTCTCCCACCTGTACGCGCTTGTGTTTTCGTCCGCGTCGCCCCGGTCGGCCCGGCGGACGTAGCTTCCGGTTAGGGCCACGGAGACAGCCGCGCGTCCGACGCTCCGCGTAAGGCTTCCCGAAATGCTGGCCCTGGTGTCCCGGAACACGGTTTCGTCGAAGTCAACGACCGTGTCGGAAAAACCAAAGGTCAGCGGAAAACCCGGGACGGTGTTTTGCCAGGAGAACGTCGGCACCGTCACCATCCGGTAACGCGCGTCAACAAACGCGGCAAAGTGGACAAAGTTTCTTTGCGTGGGGTCGGCCATCATCGAAAAAATACCGCCGCCGTCCAGGGACATGGTAAAGTCGTCGCCGTTTTCGACAACCCTGATTAGGGGAAGCGGAATCCAGGCCCGGAAAGGGTTCATGTAGCGAACGGCGAAATACCGGGACGCGCGAAAATCCCGCGCCTCGGAAACCGGCGGATCGAATATCGACGTTTCCGGAAGGCGCGTTTCGGCAAACGCCGGTTCAGGAAACGCGGCCCGCTCCGGCGCCGTTTCGAAAAGCGCGGCGACGACGGGCCCGCCGGTTTCGCCGACGGCTTCGGGTTCGTCTTCCGCGCCCGGCCCGGTTTCGCCGTTCGCGGCGGGCGGCGCGGGAATCGCCTCGAAGGTCAGCCTGTCCAGTTCCACCAGCCTAAGGCCGGTTCGCGTTCCGGAAACGGAACCGAGCGTTTCCGGAAAACGCAGAAGCCTGTCCCCGGCGGCAAACTCGCCCCGGTAATAGATTACCCCGCCGACGGAAACGGGGTTGAAAACGCCGCCGGAAAAATCGCGTTCGCTGAATACCGCGCTCATGTTTTCCAGATCGATCACGGCCAGTTTAAACATGCGGTCGTCGGCGTTGTGGCCGAACAGCAGTTTACCGTCGGACGCGCCCAGACCCCTCATGTGGGTCCAGTACCCGTCGCGGCCGCAGGAGCTTTCCACGCGAAAAAGGGAACCGGCGGCGCGGTCGTAAATCCAGAGTTCGCGCGCGCCGCCGCGGGCAGCAACAAACGCGACGCGGTCGTCGTCGATTACCTGCGGCCCTGAAAACAGAAGCCTGGGATTCCCCCGGAAAAGGACTTCCCGGCCGCCGCCGAAACGCTCGAACACCATAACCGTGTCGTGCAGGTCGGAACGTATGCCGATAACGCCGTCCCGGAAATACCGCGCCCTGTACAGACCCCGGAACGATCTTCCGGTTCCGCGCCCCGTGTCGGCACGGTACTCGCGCACGACGGCCTCGAACCTGTCGCCGACAAAACGGTAACCGGAAACCAGAACCGTCGAGCCGCAGACGCTTACGTCGATGTCGTAGGCGTTCATAAGGCCCACGTTGAAGGAGCGGACGGCGCCGGTACGGGTGTCGTAAACGCGCACCCTGCCCTCCCTGCCGTCCAGAACGAAAACGCCTGCGCCGTCGGTCGCCAGACGGCTGACGGTACGGTGGCGCTCCGTCAAAAACCGGTAACGCCGCTGAAAAACCTCGTCGCGGTTTTCCTCCAGCCCGTCCAGCGCAAACGAGTCACGAAAGGCGGCCCACTCGTCCAAAAAATCGACGCCGAAAATTTCCCTAAAGAGGCGAAAGTAACCGGAGCGGTGCGGCGAAAACGAAAACCCGCCGCCCCGGGCAATCGCCCGCCAAAGTTCGGCGTACTTTTCCATTCCGTGGTTTCGAAAAAGCCACGCCGAAAAAAGCCCGCCGTATTCGTGGAAAAACATTCGCGTGGGAAGGTCGTAAAGCCCAGCCGCCTGCAGCGGCGTAAGAAACCGGTCCTCGTGAACGGCCTGCCTAAGATGCTGCCTGAACAGGGGATCGTTGGCCCTGCCGAAACCGGAAAGGCTCTCGAAAAGAACGGCAACCCCTTCCACCGCGAACAGCGGCGCGACAAACGGAGCCTGGGAAACCCAACTGCCGAAAACGCGGTGCGCCCTGCGGCCAAAGGGGGTCATGGAGTTAAGCGAAACGGCGTGGGCCAGCTCGTGGATAAAAAGCCCCATCATGCTGTCCGGAAACGTCGTCCACTCAATGTCCATGGGCGTGTCAAACAGCACGATGTGCGGGTTGGGAAACATGGAGTAAAGCCCGTTGAACAAACCGGTGTGCGGATTGAAAACCACCGGAAGACGGAAGGGAATCTCGATACCCAGAAGGCCGGTCATTTTCTCGTAAATCCAGTCCGCGTGTTCGGCCAGCGCCCTGGCCGAGGCTTCGGATTCCGCGGGAAAGATTATGTCGAAATGTTCCGTGCGAATGACCCGAAAAAACGTGAACGGTCTAAAAAACGAGGACTGGGCCTGGACGGAAACCGAAACCAGAACCAGCAGCGCTAGAAACACGCCCGTGCGCCGTAACCCCATAAAACCTCCCGATTCCGCTCCGGCCTTACCGCCTTGCTATTTCGTCGAACCCAACGTACGGAACCAAGGCCGGCGGTATCCGCACGGAGCCGTCCGCCCGCTGGAAGTTTTCCAGAAGGGCTATAATCGCCCTGGAAACGGCGACTGCCGTTCCGTTAAGCATGTGAACGAATCTGTTTTTTCCGTCGTCGTCCCTGTAGCGAACGTTAAGCCGCCGGGCCTGGTAGTCGGTGCAGTTGGAGGCGGAGGTTACCTCGCCCCACTCTCCCCCCCCCCTCCCGGGCATCCACGCCTCGAGG
>Ga0209755_10003484_pt1 | contig 19677 bp, 12 predicted proteins | sample TergutCo191P1_FD_187301 | JGI IMG/M metagenome (GOLD analysis project Ga0209755, IMG submission 187301) | Cornitermes sp. P1 segment gut microbial communities from Petit-Saut dam, French Guiana - Co191P1 (SPAdes) (version 2) | ecosystem: Host-associated > Arthropoda: Insects > Digestive system...
TTTCCATATAGCGACGCTGGCCTTCGGCATAAATCGTATCAAACGCCAACGACGATTTTCCGCTTCCGCTCAAACCCGTAATCACCACGAGTTTATCACGCGGAATGGAAAGATCTATATTTTGCAAATTGTGGGCTTTCGCACCGAGTATATCGAGTTTTTCGGAAAATTTCATTTTGGCAATCTGTAGCTAATTTTGCACATAAAGATAAGAGTATTTTTTGACTTACACAACTTTTTTTATTTTTGTTTTTGTACAGACTCCAGATAAAATTTAGGCGTTACACCTGTAATTTCTTTGAAGGCTGCATTGAATGTGCTTCGAGATTTAAATCCAGTTTTATGAACAATAAACTCAAAGGTATACTTTGAAAAATCAACTTCCGAGATCAGGCGCTGAGCTTCCATAATTCTATATTCGTTCAAAAACTCACGAAAGTTTTTCTTCAAAGCACCATTTATGACTTGGGACACGTAGGTACGATTGGATTGCACTAAATCCGCAAATTTCTCAATAGTTAATTCGGGATCATAAACAACCGATTCGTCTTTCATTACAGTAAAAATCCGCTCAAGAAGTTCCATTTGTATGTCGTCGGATAAGGCTTTTTTTGCTTTTTCTTTCGATTGTGTTTGATCTGTTTGAAGTTCGATAATTCTACGGTTTTTATCAACCAATAATCGGTTAGCTAAATTAAGTCTTTTGTTTTGAAAAAAGAGAAATAGCAGCCCGAGGCTTGTTAGAATTAAAACACTTAAGGCCAGGTATAAAAAATTTGACCGGTGTCGAATTTGTTGTTTTTTTATATACTGCTCGAACATTAACTGATCTATTTTGTAGTCGATGGTCACTCGTCGCATTTGATTGATGTCAGCAATTATTCGGCGACTGAATATAGCGTCGTTGATGTCAGAATGTTTTCTGAAATATTCGGAAGCGGTTAGTTTTTCACCTCTGGACTCTGCTATTTTAGACAAAATTAAATAGTTTGCACTAAGCGTTCTTAAAAAACTACGTTCTGCTGCGATTTTGTTTGAGAGAGTAATATAGTGTGTGGCAGAATCCAGTTCTTTGTTTTCAAAGAAAAAATCTCCAAAATTCGATAACACTCTGGCAGCAAGAGCCAGAGTGCCTTGTGTAACCTCGCCCTGTTCTATTTTATCAAGAGCACGCTTGTAGTACAAGTAGGCTGAGTCGTGAATGCCTCTAGCCCTATAATATTCCGCAAAGCCGAAAGATATGCGTGGTGGTACAGGTATATTGTAGTGTTGTGTAACGTGTAGCGATTGGTTAAGAACCGTCAAGGCTTCATCAAAGTTTCCTGTTCGTATTTCCAGATAAGCTAAATGTCCCAGAATGCTTAATTTGTGAGTGGTTGTGCCAGCATGTTTCAATGCTTCTAAATAGTATGATTTCGCTAAGTCGTATTCGTTTATACGCATATAGATATTTCCCAAACTCATGTAGATTTGTGAGATATATGTATCATCCCAGATTCCGCTCAACTGTAGCGCTCGCAATAGCATCTCGTGAGCAGTACGGTAATCACCAGTGTTGAAGTGAATTTGTGCAGACCAACGATAAGCTCTTATAAGTATTTCTTCGTAATATTTGATCTCGGAAGGCTTGATTTTGTTAATCATACTGTTTATGACTTTGTCATAATATATCAAAGCCGAATCAATGTTGTTATTGACGTGATGGTGATACAAACCTGTTTCAAAAAAGTGTTCTACAACTGAACGTTCCGCAGTACTTCGCGGCAGTGTAGAAGCCTCTCTTTTGCATGATTGCAAAACCATCGCTGTATATACAACGAGTAGTATGAAAATCATTTTTCTCAACATCGTATAATGCGTGTAGTGTAAAAACCACTACAAAGATACGATTTTTTTAGAAACTATCTGTAATTTTTACCAGTAAAGCGACTACAGTTCCATGTAAATAGGCAATTCTTGACCTATAGTAGCTGTTATAACCAGATAATTTACAAAGCCTTGACTCATTTCCGGTTCCAACACAATGGAAGCAAGTCGGAAATGCCGCTGATTCATGCAAACCTTGATTGTTCCTGTTGGAAATGTTTTTTGTCTCGTGTTTGTGTTTGTTGTTGTTGCAAGAGGTATTATACCGCCCACTGGATCTTCGGGAGTAATACTTGTTACGACGTGATACACAACCGTTGCTGTTCGAGGTTCTTGCAAAATTGTTGTTTCTATTCCCAGCTGTGTGAGGACTTCCAAAGCCCTTGTTTCGGAAGCTAATAGAAAGTAGTATCTCGGCAAAGGTGTCGACTCTGTCACGATGGGCGTTAAATAGCTACGTCTGGCTCTAACTCCGATGGTAATTGTATCGTTTTGGTCCATGTCGATAAACAACAACGGATGATTATCGTATATTGGATGCGTGAACCTTAACGCCACATCACTTCGATCGGCTAATGCTTCAGCGAGCACTTGACGTACAAGCTCTTCATTGTTGTATGCCGTTTGAGCAACACAAACAGCAAACAAATACTGTGCAAAGCTCCGTCTCAACGCGGAGGTTGTACCCAGATTACGCGTTTCCGTTAGTAGGGCTATTGAATTTCGGAGCGACATTGCATTGCTGGATGATCTTGGTGAAAAACCGCCGATATTGAATAGCAGTCCGCCTTGCCCATCGTCAACAACGGTGTAGTAGTTGTAGTGAGTTAGTGAATTTGCTTCCATACTCTCTCTAAGATTAGGCAAAAAAACCTCTTGTATCACACTGCGTATAGACTGCGCCACGTTTGGATTTCCGCTAACCAAAAACTGCATGTCTTCCGCTGCGGCCAAGTTTGGTCTTCCTGGATATAGTCGTCCGTAGAGTCTTCTTATCGGTCCATATTCGTGAAAGTCAACAACGATATGAGGTTGTATCATATTTGCGGCAGCGTGAACAATTACAGCTTCGGGCGTACACAATTTGGTAAAGTCACGGTTGAGATCAATGTCGTGTCCTACTGTTCTCCTTGTGTTTATCTCTGCTCCGTCAATGTTTATATTAGGTAGAATGAAAAAATCAACTCGTCTCAAAAGAGCATTTACTTCGGGGTCTTCGGCGAGTTGTCGAATGAAGTGAAGCAAACCTTCAGTACCTGAAGGTTCGTTGCCGTGAACTCTGCCGATGTAGAACACTCGGAGCTTGTTTTCTTCGCCATCGTTTCTACTGACCGTAATCAAAGGAACATCGCGCCCTTCGGCGGTTTGCCCGATGATTTTCATTGAAATTAATTCAGGATGTTCAGAAACTCGGTCGTTCAAGAACTGCATCATTTCTTCGTAGGTTGTCCATGCAACGACATCTCTGTTGAATGCAGGATTGTCTATTCTTACATCTGGTGGATAGAACCACCTGTCGGTTACGGCTTGTGGCTCTTGGAACCGTTGTGCTGATGCAACTATGGTAGTTAACGTTAGCAGTAAGATTAAGATTTTTTTCATAATGAACGTTTACTTTTATTTATTCAAAATTCTGTGCCATAACGAGCTCGCCATCTCGGAGCATATTGTTTCCTAATGAGATGACATCGGTAATTTTGTAATCGGCATCAAAAATACAGAAGTCGGCATCAAAACCTACTTTTAAATGACCTTTGTTTTTGAAGTGCATCACCTTTGCAGGGTTTGCTGTAACTAATTTAAATGCATCGGCTTCAGCCATGCCTTTTTTTGTGATAAGTTTGATGGTTTCTTCAAGATTTCCATCTACTGGAGCTAAAGAATAACTACTTTCTCCAGTAACTGGGTCTACGCGTGTTATGCCACCATTTCCGTCGCTACTGAATGTGATAGAGTCAATACTCGCACCTCTTTCGAGAGCATAAAACACGCTTTCGTACGGCTCCATGAACTTTGATCCACCAGTGGTAATATCCATCATACCGCCCATTTTAGAAAATTCAATAGCCTGATTGAATAGCGGCTCTGTACGCATTGTGTGAGTAGGTGATATGTGCTGGATAAGTGAAGGGTATTGCTTTGCGATATTCAGTAACATCGTCATGCCTTCTGGCAACGATCCCAAATGGACATGTATCACTCCGCCTTTCGAAGAGGTAAATCCGCCCAAACGTACTTTGTTGATAAGCCTCAACAAATCCTGTTCTGTTGGGAATGAGCTTCTATCATCCGCGATTGCAATTTTACAGCCGATGATAGGATCGATGAAAATAAGGTCATCAGCCACACAATCTGTAATGGTAAATGTTGGCAAACCATAATATCCCGTAAGCATGTATGCCGAGAGATTGTTTTCGCGAAGTGCCATTGTTTTGGCATAAAGCTGGCGCAATCGTTTAACAAAACCGTCTGTGCCAAGTAAGCCCACTACGGTGGTTGTTCCACATTTAATTAGCGAAGATGCTTTTACCTCTGGAGCCAACGAGAGGAATCCTGTTTGCCCACCACCACCAGAGGTATGCACATGAATGTCGATCAATCCTGGGGTAACCAATTTACCTTTGGCATCAATCACTTCACAAGGCAGTTCTTGTGTAGATATGTTTTTGTCAATAGCTGTAATTTTATTTCCAGCAATAAGAATGTCGTTTACGTCTCCTTTAGGAGCATCGTAGAAGCGAGCGTTTTTGATAAGTTTTAAATGCATGCTTTGATTGATTTTAATACGTTATAGTACGAAGTAATTATAGAATATCATGAATACCATTATCGAACCCATAGGGATAAGGTTTCTTTTGACTAATTCGAACGGAGACACACCAGCGATTTGTGATATAGCGATAATAACGCCAGCTATAGGTGAAGCTGTTCGTCCGATGGACGCCGAAAGCTGAATGGGTGTGATGAGGTCTGAGGTTGACATGCCAAACTGTTTAGCGATATTCGGCACCAATGGACCAAACGAGAAGAACGCAGCATTACCGCTTCCCATGAGCATTGCTGCAAGGAAGACAAGAATAGCAATGAGTATCCCAATTACACCTCCAGAAAAACCTAACTGCGTTGAACCATAAACGAGTGCATCTACGAAACCTAAGTTGATTAATCCCATAGAGAATATTTCTGCGCAAACAATTAGCGTAACGACAGTGGCAAATATCTTGCCCATACCGTCCCAAAATGCTTGAACGCCATCAAAGAAATGCTTAAAGCTCTTTTTTCTAACCAATTCGAAGCCCATTGCTACAAAAAGAGATGTAATCATTGCAGTTGTTGTGTCGAGCGTTATTGGCGGAGATGTAAAGATCCCCAAATATGGCGAAAACACGATAAGCAACACAAGTGGCAACATTGGAAGCACTGCATAGATCAAAGGAACTTCAGCTTTTAATTCTTTGATGTCGGTTGTTAGACCGCCAAACGTGGATTTCCCGTTTTCAACATCGCGTTTATCGAAATAACGGCTTGTAAAATAATAAGCGATCATAAGTATAACCGTCATTGGTATAATCAACGGCAATTGGTGCGTGATGAAATAGCTTATTGTACTGATTTCTGCAAGTTCTGCTGCTTTCGCTGTGTTTGCGGAGCTTGGTCCCATATCGAACACCGTACATGCTGAAATGATGGATACAGCTGTAAGTCTGCTAATACCTATCGAAACCAAAACAGGAAGAATAGACGCTGCAAGTAACAAGCCAAGTCCTGCTGCACTCGGAATAGTTACAAACAAAATTTGTCCTATCGGTATAACGGCAATAGCAGCAAGATAAGGATATTTTTTAAATAAAGACATCGGCTTCATTGAAACGTACACCAATGCTTCACTCGCTTTAATATGATTCATATAAGCGACATAACCTCCGATAGCCATGATCATAAATCCAAATCTTGACAAACTTCCAGTAAAGGCATTGACTACAGTTCTAAAGAAATCAAATATGGAGCTTCCAGTTGATACAGCGATTAACTCGCCCGAAGTACCAAGTATCATAGCCACTACAAGCATCATCAATCCTATCACGAGTAAGACTGCTTGTGGGTTGTACTTTTTGAAGAGTAGCACTGCTGCTATGGTGATAAAAATTAATGAGATTACGGTTCCTGTGATTAACATGATTGTTTGTGGGTTTGATTGTTTGTTATTTGCTGATTAGCAGCGTTAATTAGTGATGTCTTAGTTGTTGTTTAATTTTTCTTTCCTATCTCCGTTGGGCGGGGAATATTCGACACGAGATGGGGCAGTAGCCTGTGATGGATTAACGAACAATAGGGCTGCGGATCCTACGTTTGGCGCTTGTATCATGCCTTGCGCACTGTGAGCTACTCCGGGTACTTCGACCAATCTCCAACTGAATGGAACACCCATTGCTTCTGCTTTTTGTTTTGCAAAATTATAGAAAAAGTGGCCTCTACTTAAGCGCGATGGGCCATCACCTTGAGCATTGGCTCCAGGTGTTACGTTAACATCGCCATCTTGAATGCTATCTGCTACACCTAAATGAACAATCAAATTGCGAGCAAAATAAGCTTCTAAATCAGCTTGATTGAATGTTGTGCCTGTTCCGCCAAGGGAGTAAGGAAAGCCAAATACTCCTCCGCCATATTCTCCAGTAAGTGTAGGCATCATGTAGAACCCTGCATTGGCGGCTATACCCGTTCGAATGCGTGCGTCAGGAAGGAAAAACATCATGCGATGAATAAACTGTGACCCTGCCGAATGTCCAACGATGTCATAGTGTGTTTCCTTACTGCCTGTTTGTTCCAGAATGAAGTCAAACATTTGTTCAATCAAGGTGAAAGACCATTGTTCTTGAGGCCTTGGATTCCATGATGTTCCAGAGCTTGAAACCCAACCTCGGTGATACTGTATGTTGCCTGGAAAAAACTGTGTTGAAAATTCTGGTGCAAACACCATGACTTGATGTTCTTCGGCTATCGCTCTCCATGCATTGATTTGACCAACAGCGTTGCGACCATTGCCGTGCATTGAAAACAGGATAGGCATTGTTGTTGGATCTCCTCTTGGAATGTGGTAATGAAGTCTTACAGGAAAATTTGCCAGAGGTGGATGAAAATTATAAACGATATAGCCTGTGCCAAAATCAAACATGCCCATAGGGGATTCTGTTTCCTCATAATATCCCATAATCAAACGTACACCTTCTGCCCAATGCGTATTGTGTCGACGCCACGAAGGACTATGCTCAAAAGTAGCTCCGGATGTATTTGTGTTGATTTGGAACGTTGTCATCATGTGAGCAGTTTGTCTTTCACCCGTGAAAAAAAACTCGTAAGTGTCCATAACCATAAAGCGAGTATTGCTATTCCAACCCGTTGCGGAACTCGATCTTCCGTTGTTTCCGATTGCTCCGAATCCAGTTATATTTGTGGCACGCACACCGTCGCCCGGAAAGGCTTCTCTTGTGTATCCACTGAGCCTTCCTTCTCTCAAATTTGTGCCTGCAATGGGTGGATTTGTTCCTGTTCCCGATGGAAGATTATCTCCTGAACCGAAAACATTGTAAACGTAATTGACAAGCAGTGCAAATTGACTCAAAACTGGAATACTCCAGCCTTCTGGTGATAGCCTGTCTACAACTTCAAGTGGTGTGGTCAGTGTGCCTGTTGCATTTGTAACTGCATGGAAATTATAAACGACACCATATCTGTTACGCAATGCTACAGATGCTGGAAGATTGCAGTTTGCGTCTAAAACATTGTTTTGATTGCTACTGTTGGTAATGCCTGAAATACCTCTGCTTCCAATAAATGCTCCAGGTCTTGCGGCATTGAGCCATGGCTCAACAGCAGATCCAGTCGGAATCGGAGTTCCATCGGCAAGACGTCTTGTACGCAGATTTTCACGCATCCAAAATTGTGTTCCTATTTTGACGACTCCGTAGTATTCTACTTCTATGGTTTCACCGTTGACTGCCGTTCCTATGCGTTCATCACGAAATACGAAAGGTTTTAGTGTGGCAGATATGCGATTAGTTATAGAGGGGTCGTTGATTGTCGTTACGCGTTCGGCTCCCTTTTGTAAAAAGATTTTGGTTGGAGGAGTAGTAACCGTTTCTCCTGCAACATAGCTATAAAGAATTTGGTGAGGTGGTGTATGAACACTTGCTCTTGGATTCCATGTAACAAAATAACCGTTTTTTACAACGAATCCGCTTGATAGATCGGCTCTGCCGTTTTCGCCCATGAGATAAGCAACTACAGTCCGTTCGCGTACCACAGGATTGGTTTCACCAGGCATGTGTTTGTGCAAAAACTCATAAGCCAACTGACCGACAACCTCGTTGTCAACCATGATGTTGTAAACATAACTTTTTTCCCAAGTCAGTTCGGAAAGATTAATCTCAACAATAAACGGACCTGCATCATAAAAAATAATACGACCGATATCATCCACTAAAAAGGACGTGTATACATTGTCGTTTTTGTAGATCCGAAGCTCGTCTAAATCTGGCGTTGTTCCGAGAATAGGAACAATGCTATCCACATTTTCTGTAGCAAATTCATGCACTTGAAGTCCGGTGTGAATGAACATTCTGTCTTGCTGTCCCCATAATACGCTCATGCCAACTAATAGGACGAGCACTACGATTGCTGTTGCTAATTTTTTCATTGTATGGCTAATTTTTTAGGTGCAACAATGTCGATAAGCTTACGTGCACAAATCAATCCTGGATTTAGAAAAGGTACGGAAAACTCCTTTGCGTTTACGGCTAAAGGCAATTCCGAACAGCCCAAAACCACAGCTTCTGCACCTCGCTCAACAAGGTTATTTATCTCTTTTTTAATAACGTCTTTTGCCTGGCTTGTTACGGGATTTGAGTGGCTTTTAATGCCGTAATCTAAATCGTATATTGCAGCATGTACGTCTTTTTGTGTTTCCAGATCGGGCTCTATCAAAACCAACCCGTCCTCTTCCTTAAAATATTCGTGATACACGTTGGTTGTATGTGTACCCAAAGTTGCCAAAAGTCCAATGCGTTTGACAATTCCAGGCTTTAAATCTTTTTTTGCGTAGTCGGCACAGGCCTCAATCATATTAACGATTTCAAGACCTGGCAAGTTTTCTTCAACCATCGCGCGAAACAGCGAGAAAATTTGGTTTGAATGCGCTGTATTGCAAGCAACAGCGACATAATTTGCTCCAGCAGCATGCAAACGCTGTGCGCTTTCGAACATACCATGAGCTGGATTTTCGTCCACGATGGACAACAGATATTCTGTTCGGTCGGGAATTACTGAAGGGCAAGAAACCAATACACAATTGAGGTGTTCTTGGTCTTTTTGTGCTATGGTATTAGCAAAGATATTTCCAACGAAATCTAATCCTGCATTAGGCCCAATTCCACCAATTACCCCGATTGTTTTTTGTTCATTCATAATCCTTAACTAAGCTTACGCTCACTATTTCTTTGCATCAACAAGCATTTTTAGTAGCGTGTGATACGTTTCTCGAACAGTTCTTCGTCCGTAAATACGGTCTGTTGTATGTGCTACAACCATGTCCAGTGCTGGTATAATTGTTATGAACTGTCCCATGTATCCTGTTCCTGTGTATGCGCCTTCAAATGCTGCAACATGGTTTGCAAGTGTTGGATGCTCTGTATCAAAAACCCACCACATGTAAGCATTTCCGTAGGGTCTTTCTTGGCGTGCTACAGGATTTAATTCCGCTCTTGGTGTGAACACAGCTGTACTTCTTTGGACCCATGCTTCAGAGATGAGTTGTTGATCATTCCACGTTCCATTGCGAAGCATTAGCAAGCCCAAGCGAGCTTTATCTCGTGTAGATAATCGAAAGTGGTATGCAGGAAAACGGGAACGTGTAAGATCTCCAGTTTTTCGTTGTATGCTCAAATTCCAGTCTTGCATGCCTATTGGGATTGCCAAATCGTCTTGAAATACTTCGTAAATATCTCGCCCAACAAGTTGTTCAAAGATTGCCCCTGCAGCATTAAAATCCCAATTGTTGTAAAGAAAAAACTCTCCAGGTTGCTTGCTTCCTCTTGCGGGCCTGCTTGCATGGTCATCACCATGGTTCGATGCATTGTGGAACACACCGGATCGCGATGTGATTAAATGGTGAATGGTTGCTTGCTTTTCAATTGGCAAAAGTCCATCAACATCATCTATTCCAAGGTCTGCCATTGTGAGCGACAGGTCGATTGTTCCATCTTCGACATACTTTCCCATCAACATGGATAGCAGGCTTTTTCTAACCGATGCAATAACTGCAGGACGAGTTACTTCTCCATATTGAAAAATGACCTCACCACCCACAACAACCACAAGTCCAGTTGTGTGCATGCTGTCAATCATAAAACGACGCGCTTCGCTCAGTTTTTCCGCATCAAAGCCATGTTTGGCGGGATCTACTCTGTTCCATCGGGCTCCAGGAAACGTTTGAGCGTGCAACAATGTGACACTAAACGTTAGTGCAACAAACAACAGTATTTTTTTCATATCCATTTTTGTAGAGTGATTTTTTGTAGGGGCGTTGTGCACAACACCCCTACAAAAATCACCAGTTTAGCAAGACGTTAATCCTTCAACAAACGTACGCGATCGCCCCAAAGCGTGTTTACACGACGCCATGTTGGATTATGCCAATGAACTGCTTCGTTTGTTCGCAACGTAGGCAGGATATTTACATGCTGATTATGTATAAGATCTGCTGTAGGAACAAATAGGTAACCATCCATAATCATAATGCGCGAAGTACCATTATTACCTCCTGTATTCGAAGGGCTGTGAGCTCCGAGCCAAGTAAATCCGCTTATGTTATTTGGGCGCCATGCACGCGTTCCGTCTGGATAAGCATCCCACGTGTAGCCGCTGAGTCGTCCACGGTCTGCTTCAGGAATGGCAACAGTACCAGGAATATAATCTCTATCACCTGTTGTTGCTGGCAAGTTATTTGCTGAACCACTAACGTTGTAAACGTAGTTGATAAGCATCGCAACCTGATCCATCATTGGAACACTCCAACCGTCTGGCGATATAGCATCGGTAAGGTTTGTGAGCTCTTCCCCTAATGTCGCTTCAGTTCTTGTAACAGCATGGAAGTTGTAAATTACACCATATCTGGCGCGTCTTTCTACCGTTAAGTCGTCTGTAGCGTTTGGATTCCAACCAACCCAGTTACCAGTAGTGCCATCAATGGTTGGAACGTTTCTCCATGAAACGGCTGCCAAAGGTGTTGCATTGCCATCCCATCCAGCGGCGTTGGCGGCAAATGGTATTGGAGTTCCATCCGGCCAGCGTGTAGTACGTAAGTTCTCACGCGTCCAGTATTGGATGCCGATTTTAACTACACCGTAATATTCTACTTCTGTCGTTTCGCCATTGATCTCAGCACCAGTACGCTCATCGCGTAGCATCATAGGTCTCAATGTAGCCTGCACTTCTGTGAGGCCTGAAATTTCAATTGTAGTCATACGTGGGCTACCCTCAAGAAGGAAAAGATATTCTACGTCTTGATCAAGATCTTCGCCTGGACCGTAAGAAATTAAGATTTCGTGTGCAGGCGTAGCACCTGTAGCATTTGTATTCCACGAAACAAAATTACCATTACTGATAACTAATCCCGTCGAAAGGTTTGATCGGCCATTGTCTAACATCGTATAGGCAACAACAGCTCTTCTTCTAACCACAGGATCGGCTTGGCCTGGAAGATGTTTGTGCAAAAATTCGAAGGCCAAATGACCGATAACATCACCATTTGCAACGATTTCGTAAACGTAGCTGTAAGTCCACTCCAAATCCGTTATGTTAATAACAAAGATATATGTTGGCGCAAAGTACGCATAAGCATCTGACCAACAATCGGTAGTGAAGAAAGCTTCTTCGCCAACAGGTCTTACTCTTACGTCGAAAGAGGAGTTTCCTTCGGCCAATATTGGACTCAAATCAAACTCGTTTTCTACAACAACATCTTGCTCAACATTATCAATCTCTACGATATAGCCAGTAGCAAGAGTTACTGGATCCCACATTAGCATTGATCCTTCACTTCTCACGTTTTGTGGTGTGAGTTGGGAAAGTTCGATGCCTGTGTATATCTCTGAACAGCGTGAACATGTTCTATAACCCAATCCTGTTTCAGAGCATGTTGGCTCCTCTTCCGTTTGTATAGATCCCCAATCGTGTCCGAGGGCTTCGGCCAATACAGCGCTACATCTCGGACAAAGCTGAGGAGCAGTACATGTTGCAGGAGTTCCTGTGTAGTCATGTCCGAGGGCAGGCACAACGTTTCTTTCCTCGAATTCATCACAACGAGAACAAACGTATAGGTCAAAACCATCTTCTGTACACGTTGGATAAATTCTTTCAGAGAATACGAAGTCATGTCCCAATGGAGGTACAAAAGGAGCGCGCTGCTCGTCAAAAGCACAACGCGTACAACGGTACAAGTTGAAACCTTGCTCTGTACATGTTGGAGGAACTACAGCATAAAAAACAATGTTGTGTCCGCAAACTTGATCACGGATTGGACGCACAAATTTTGATCTGTGAGCACTCTGATTAGCAGGAAAAGCAGGAGCGTGACCGATAGCATTGTCAGAACTATTTGTAGTAACTTGGAAAAACTGCATCCAATGTTGATTAAGTAGTGTTGTTTGAGCTGGACGGAAGATATAGCCATCCAACATTAAGAACATGGTATTGCCGTTGAAACCGCCTGCTGTATTTGATCGCGACTGATTTCCTATAGCCGTAAATCCACTGATGTTAGAAGCACGATTCGCATTTGCTTCAACAGTGTTTGGAGGTGCTGGCTCTGGATAAGCTTCAACAGTATATCCACTGAGTCTACCTCCGGTTGCACCAAGGATTGGGTTTGATACCACTCCTGATCCAGTTGCAACGGTAGGGAGATTATAAACATATCTCACGAGATCTGCAAACTGAGCACGTAAAGGAACCGTCCAACCTTCAGGCGAGATATTGTCAACGATTTGTTCTTGCGGTATGGCTGTACCAAGCGTTGCATGAGGAACTCTCGTCATTGCAAACCAGTTGAAAAGCACACCGTATCTGTCGCGTATATTTCGAGCAGAATCACTTGGATGGTTAGCATCCACAAAGACAACTTGCGAGCCTCCACTATGACCTCTTATACTTAAAACAACACCAGGTATCAATGCATCTACCCACTCATTGTCAGCAGCAACAGTAGAAAAACTGGTTGGTATCGGCGTGCCATCTATCCAACGTGTCGTGCGTAAGTTTTCACGCATCCAAAACTGAGTACCGATTTTTACGATTCCATAAGTAAAATCTTCCGAAGTTTCTTCCCAATTATTAGCTGGTCCTGTGCGTTGGTCGTGAACAGTATAAGGAGATACTGTAGCTTGAACACGCGGAATATTCGGATTGTTAACTGTGGTTACACGTGGCGTTTCGTCCGAACTCCAAATGACATAAATTGTTGTTGGAGGTTCTGTTACTGTTTCACCTGCTGTATACGTTAGCATTTCGTGCGGAAGTGTTGCTCTTAAATTCCAAGAAACAACATTTCCATTGTCTATCGCTAAACCATTCTGCATATCAATCGTTCCCAACCACATTGGATAAGCCACAACGGTGCGTCTGCGCACCACAGGCTCTGCTGCTTCTGGAAGATGTTTGTGCAAAAACTCATTAGCCAACTGACCAATAACCTCGTTTCCTGCCATAATGTTGTAAACATAACTATCTTCCCAAGTGATTTCAGAAAGATCTACAACAAAAAGGAACTCGGTATGACCTGCTCTATGAAAAATAATGCTATCAATTTCACTTATCGAAAACGCACCATATCTTTGGCCGTCTTTGTAAATGTAGATAACATCCAAATCTGGAGTTTCTCCAAGAATGGGAACAATGCTATCCACATCTGCTGTAACAAATTCATGTACTTGATGTCCACTATGGATGAACATTCTCTCTTCTTGTTGTGCCCATAACACACCTATGCCTATCAGCATGGCGAGGGCTACTATACCTGTAATTAATTTTTTCATGATATTTGGCTTTTTTATTGTTTAACAATTTGGAATGATTGAACACGTTGTCCACCTTGCTCAATGATAAGAATGTAAGTTCCTGATGCATACAGACTCATGTCAATCACTGTTTGTGGAGATAAAACACGTCCTGTGCTCATTTGTCTTCCGCTCAAGTCGAACATACGGAATGTCAAATTCTGCAAATCTTCGCGCACTTCTAAAGTTAGCTCGTCTCTTACAGGATTTGGGAAAACTCTGATGTCGTTTTCTCCAAGAACTGTAACGATACGCGTGTCATTGCCACCAGTTGCAACGAAAGAAAGATTACGTACTTCACCTAATTGGAATGGAGTCGTTCCAACAGTCATTACTCTGTCGGCAAACGTGATTCTTGTTTCTTCCAAAACAAATGGGATCTGCTCGCCTGTTATGGGCTGCACATAGAGGTTCTGAGCCTGTAAGCTTAAGCCTACGGCAAAGAAAATTACTGTGATTAGAGTTTTTTTCATAATAGTTGTGTTTTTGTATTAGTTATTTTGAAAGGGACCTTGTGCCCACTCTTTTTTTGTTTTTTTCAGTTAACGCAATACTCCAACCAAATTGGTTTTTGTGCTGCTCGATGCCATCATAGAGGGTACTCCACTCGAACTGGGGAATATCGTAAGTGAAATCGAATAGGTATATAGTGTTGAGTTTTGCCATGTTTGACTCGGAAGGTTCACGACAAATTCTTGCCCTATTTCGTTGATGATTGTAAATTGTATGCCAGCTGTACTGCCTGGAAATACCATTGCTTCCGCAGTAACTGTTGTGCCTTCGCCAGTGCTAAAAATAACGACTTCCGATGGTATATTCGAAGAGGATACAGTTCCATCAATCAAGGAAAGATAACCTTGGGTTGGTTGTCCAGAGATGCGTATCTCAAGTCCGTTTTCCACAGGTATATTCACACCTGGACCGTTAGTAATGTTCAGGACCAACTTGGTCAATTGTGGTCTAAACTCGAGCGGAATAGCCCCGCTACGTGTTCGGTTAAAACTGTTGGTTATTGGTACGTAAAGCACTTGAAGTTTTGAAAGGTCGCTTTGGTCGCTCAAATCAATCGGTAGTCTGAAATCCGATGTTATGTTTTCGGAAAACGGGCGATAGGCAATAAATCTAATGCTTTCGTCTGGATTCGTTGGGAAAAGCATAGGACCTCCCTCTATCGCAAAAAATGATGTTGTTGCTCCACCTATAGCAGCAAGCTGTCTATTTTCAACAAGGATATATTCTGTTGCGAGTGTACCTGGATCGGCCTTAATCATGTAGATTCCGATACGATCGTCGGTCGCCCATTCCAAATTCTGTACCATAGGCTCAACACCTGCTACTGCTGCTTGTAATACTTGCCCAGCAAATTGTATCTCCAAAGCACCTAAAACTTCTTCAGGCGTTTTGTTGCATGAAGCAAGTAAAACCGTGCTTGCAAGAGCGATAATCAGTAGTTTTTTCATAGTTTTGATTTTGTTTTTGTGATTGATGTTATAGTGTTATAGCATTCTATTTCACTATAATACTATGCTATTTTCGATTTCCAAACATGAGACCATAGGCAGATGTTGGCGTCCAATTATCGGCAGAAACTATCCGTTCATCGCCCATCATCGTATATGTGCCGTGTATCATTCCCAAAGACCAATGTCCGATTCCTTCTACATCAACAATTTGCCAATTGAAAGGCAAATTCATATCCACTGCTTTTTGTTTGGAAGCAGCAAAAAAATTATGAGCTCGCTCCACACGCATGGTTCCTTGAGCCATAGCACCGCCTGCTCTCAAGAGATTGTCTGTATCGGTAAGCGTGTCTGCAGTTCCTGATTGAATGATAAGATGTCTTGCAAAGAATGCTTCAAGATTTTCTCGAGTTCCAAATGGCGTACCCATCACAGAAAAAGGCCAACCAAACACACGACCTGCTTGATTGTGAAGACCGTCTATCGGAAAGGTATAGTTGCCAGCATTAGCGGCTATTGCTTTTCCAATTCTTGCTTCGGGCATGGTTAGCAACATTCTGTGAACAAATTGCGCTCCAGCGGAATGGCCATAGATATTATACGTTAAAGCTCTACTTCGCGTATAATGGCGAAAATCGTCGAACAACGCTTCAACTTTATTAGCTGTCCACAATTCGCGCGGACGTATTTGAGTGAGGTCTTGTTGTTCAAAAATACCTCCACGCTGAAAATCGTTTACAGAATAGTGTTCCAGACAAAATTCGGGTGCAATAAGAATAAAACCATCACGTTCGGCAAATTCCATCCATCCGCCCATTGAAATGTAAGCACGGCGTCCCATGCCATGCGCAATCATTAGCACAGGCATAGTTCTGATGTTTCCTGTGGATGGAATAAAATAACGCACAACGATAGGTCTGTCCGACAGCGGTGCGTATTCTTGAAAGATAAACTCTGCCGCCTCACCTCTGGTTTGCCATCTACCATCAGCAGGGATGTTCGCACAACCTACCAGGATGCACGACAAAAACAGAAGGATGAGTAGCTTTTTCATAATTTTTAATCTCTAATCAAACGAATATAATTACCTGTTGCAACAGATATATTTGCTGGAAAATGTGCTGAATTGGTTGTAACTCCATCTTGAAGATTGATTCTGAACGTTGTCATTATATGCCAAGTTTCAAAATTTGTTGCATGTGCGTTAGGAACATGTACATATGTGTCAATCATCATAAAATGAGCATTGTCTGAAACCCAGGTGCCTTGCCCTGTGCGTTGTCTACCGCCTCTTGCACTAAAGCCTGTTTCATTTCCTCGGAAATAATTGAGGGGAGACGCAGGTCTGTTTGCTATAGCGTCAATTTGATGCACATAACGATAGAGTATTTCGAATTGCTCTCTTCTCGGGATGCTCCATCCATCTGGCGATATTCTATCAACAAGCTCTGCCGTAGGAATAGGATTGGTATGTCCATCGGGACGGAAATTGATTACTGCAGGAAAGTTGTACAATACACCGTAAGTGTTACGAAGCGCAACACTTCCTGGAGCAATAGAATTTGCGTTATTGTCGTTAAGAGGTGCAGTGTTGTTAAGCATAGCGGATAAAGCCATAGCAGGTGCCCACGCTTGAGAGCCTGGAGGCGTTCCTCTAACGTTCCATTCAGCATTTGTAACATTGGTCAATATCGGCATTCCGTCTGCAAAACGTCTTGTTCGGAGGTTGTCGGCAATCCAATACTGTGTTCCTATCTTAACGATTCGGTAGATTTCTATTTCGTATTCGGACTCGTCTTCATCGGTAGGTGAAACAGGTCCGCTACGTTCGTCAACCAAAAGGAACGGTTTCAATGTGGCGTTGATAACTCCTGGAGTTTGCGGATCAATTGTGGTCCAACGCGAACCTCCTTCTTGAAGAAAGATTGTTGTTGGAGGAATCGTAACCGTCTCGCCTGTAGCATACGAAAGCAAAATCTGATTTGCAGGAGTAGAGAGTGTAACATTCGGATTCCACTCAACAAAATTTCCGTTGTCTACCACTAAACCGGTTGCCAGATTTGCTCGATCACTACTCGGCAACATGGTGTAAGCAACAACAGTTTGTCTGCGAACGTTATCGTTATGCAAAAATTCTAAACACAACTGTCCAACTTTTACTCCGTCTGCCCATATTTCATAAATAAAAGCGTTTTCCCAAGTCGCCTCTTCAAGATTTAAAACAAAGGTAAGAGGATTTCCTACGCCAAGCACATTGATGTTTCCGCCATCTAACCACGGTTGAATTGTTCCTTGGATAGATGATCCAGCGGCAGTACCTCCGTTGTTAGAAAGCCTAATGTCGTAAGTGTAGATATATGACCCTATCCATTCGGAACCAGGAACAGATAACCTAAATATTTCTCCTGCGTTGTTTGTAATTTCAATTTCCGTATCTGCGGTGTATCCTGGAAATACAATGGCTTGTGCCGAAAAAGTTCCGCCAGAAACGCTCGAATTCATTACCGTGATGTTTGTGAGGTCGCCTGTAGTTTCTAACGATCCGTCTTCCAGCACCATATAACCAGTAGTGTTTTGGTTGGTAATTCTTACTGTAAGTCCGTTTGCAACGGGTTCTGTTACACCTTCGCCGTTAGAGATATTGAAAACTAATTTAGTCAGTTGTTGCGTAAACTCCAAATGGATTGGGCCTTCATGTCTTCGGTTAAAACCTATTTCTTCTCTTGTAGCTTTAGCATAAAGCACTTCCAGTGCGACTAAATTGCTTTGATCACTGATATTGATTGGCTTTCTGAAATCTGCCGTGATAGAGTTAGAGAATGGTCTGTATGCAACAAATCTTCTTCGAGCTGTATCAGCTTCGTCAAAAAACAACGGTACTCCGTTCATTGGCGAGAACGTTGTTCGACTTCCTGGAGTGGCTACAAACTGTTTGTTTGCAACAAAAAGATTTTCTGGTGCAAATAATGGAAGTGTATCTCCTCTACCATGAAGCCCTGGATTTGTTGCTCTACCCATAGATATACCGATGCTATGCTCGGCAGTCCAAGGCGCCCCGATTGCACCTGCTGGTGCGGAAGGTTGCACAACTGCCCCTGTAAAGGTGATTTCCAATGACAATTGCTCATGACCATTTTCGGAGTTGCATGCCGTTAGTGCTATTATTATGCCTGCAAGGGCTATGATTAGGATTTTTTTCATAATGCTTACAAATCTAAGATTAAACGTACATACTTCGTTCTGTGTGTGGATTGTCCTGCGCGCTGCAGAGGAAAATGCCCAACTTCTGGAGAATTTTGTGTTTCTATAGCAAAAAAGTCCATCCAATGTTGTTGGAAAGCGGTGAATTGCCCTCCTCTCCATCGGTAACCATCAATGGCTAAGAACATTGTTCCTCCATTGGTTCCGGTTATGGTATTTGATCGCGATACATTTCCTATTCCTGTAAATCCAGTGATATTGCTGGCATGTCCCCTCACAGGGCTATCTGGATATCTCTCTGCTGTATATCCGCTAAGTTTGCCGTCTCTACCTCCCAAGCGCTCAGGTGCTGGGGTATGATTTTGAGGCATTCCAGGACCTCCAAAATGGAATTGGTAGGCATATCTTGCCATAATCCAAAATTCATATCTATAAGGAATACGCCAAGGTGAATTTTGAGGCGACAATCTATCTACAATTTGATCAGCAGGTATTTGTTGATGAAATATACCACGGGTTCTTGTCATAGCATGGAAATTGTACAACACACCATAGTGCATGCGAAGAGCCACTGTATCTGGGTCTAGAGTATTGGCATCACGTTGATTTATGTTAATACGTTCGGGTACAACACCGATGCTATGAGTTCTCATTCCTAAATGCGCTGCGGGGAACATCCCGTTTAACCAGCTTATGCTTGCACCAGGACCTGTCAACGGGTCACCGCTTGCGGCTGTCCATGGTCCATCACCCATTGGGTCTCCCCATCGGCCTTCCTCTAACATCGCCCAACCTGTTGGGATATTTTCGTTGTTGTCTGACCAACGTGTGGTGCGGAGGTTTTCACGTGTCCAAAACTGAGTACCTATTTTTACTACTCCATAGGTAAAATCTTCATGAGTTTGTCCATGGTTGTTTGCAGGTCCTGTACGTACATCGCGAAGAACAAAAGGCCTTAACTCAGCATGAACACGAAGTTCTTCAGGCAGGTCAAGCACGCCTGATCCAGAGATATTCATGCGCGAGGCACCACGAGCCAAATA
>Ga0209755_10003485_pt1 | contig 19673 bp, 17 predicted proteins | sample TergutCo191P1_FD_187301 | JGI IMG/M metagenome (GOLD analysis project Ga0209755, IMG submission 187301) | Cornitermes sp. P1 segment gut microbial communities from Petit-Saut dam, French Guiana - Co191P1 (SPAdes) (version 2) | ecosystem: Host-associated > Arthropoda: Insects > Digestive system...
AATGAAATACTTGAAGACCTTATCCGCAAATCAGAACTGCTGCCGCTCTTCTCCGAAAAACGCTACGCGCTTTTTTCAAAATCGGCTTTTACAACTCAATTGGTTAACGCCGCAGCGCAGCGCAAAGGCATTTTGCTGGTTAGAGCGGAAGAGATGTATTGATACATACTTCTTCAATGGATTACCTATTGCGTTTCCTTGGCAATCTGCTGCTCGGCGAAAAAAATCTATTGCGCAACCGTGATATGCGCATAAGAGCCGAAAGCGATGACGATAACGAAAATAAAGTGCAAAATAAAGTGCAAAACGACATATTAAAAATTATCGCAGACCACCCAAACATCACACAAAAAGAACTTGCAGATCTAATAAACAAGTCCGAGCGAAGCGTTAAAACAATTATGACAACAATGCAGGAACAAAACCTTATCACCCGAAGCGGCTCAAAGAAAACCGGGTATTGGAAAATACTGCGCCGATAATTAACATTACCGGCAGAAATTGGTTGGCTGCTGACATATATGTTCATAATTCTGAAGAAATTTGAAAAAAATTTACTCAAAAGAGTTTCACACATTGTCTTTATTTTCAATTATTCTTATAATTTCCATATACATAACCCTCATAACTAAAATTATATACGAACACTTTAATCCCTTTTTAAATTTTTATTCTGCCGCCACCATAGCAGCCATAAACCTGCGGCAATAATGCGCAGAATAAAAATTATTCCAAGTGTATTTCTGAATCCATTTAAATCTATGCCTAAAAAATGATATAGAGCAACGCCGGCTACTGGCATTACCGCGTTGGAAAGACATATAAGACAGGCGAAAACTGACATTGAAAAACTGCGATTCTCGTTATCTGTTACCTGCAAGATGCATTGGAATAAATTTAAAGTAACAACGCAAAATGGTATATGCGCCAGAGCATGTAAAAGAATAAAAAGATGCGGTCCCAGAGAAATAGGAAGGCTCACTGCAACGATCAAAAAAGCCGGACAAAGACTTAAACCCAAAATGCCAAAGGTAAACGGCAGCACAACGCCGTAACGCTCATTTTTCCGGCTCCAAAACTTTAATGTTAGCAATTGAACGGCTGCAGCGCCTAACGGCACTAGTCCCACTTGAAATTCATTCATTTTCAGGTAATTCACCTGACCTATAAAGTACAATGTCCAGTCAAAATGCCATGTCATGTGAAAAAATAAAGCAACGGCGGTAAAAAGTAAAAATTGTTTATTATGCAAAAGACTTTTAACTGTCGTTTTAATTTCAAAAAAAGAAATGCGTTTAGACTCTATACCTTCAGGATGCAAAGATTGCCGTAACTTTTTAAATCTTCTGAAATTCAGAGCTGTCAGCAAAAATAGAAATACAGCGCATATAAAAAAAGCCTGATGCGCTATAATTTTACCGCTTATAGCTGCGATTCGTGTAAGTATTATGCCGACCAAAAGAGGCGCAATCATTGCAAAAATCAAAGATACGCGTGTGCGCAGCGTCAATACATAATTGCGCAGCTCTGTACCGACAACACCGGGGAAAAAAGACTGCCACGCAATATTGTATAAAGCGATTGCGCTCACGGTCAGCGTTAGAGAGCCGAGGAAAAAATAAATTGAATATGAACCCGCAATCGGCGACAAGCTGCACAGAAAGTAACCAAGCATGACAATCGTAATCATCACAATTACAATGCGTTTTTTATTATGCAGGCTGTCCATAAGCAATCCGCCGGGAATTAAAACAAGCATAGTAAATATTTGCGGAAGAAATTGCACAAGGCTTAACTGATAATCAGTCGCTCCAAGACGCATTGCAAAAAGATTAAAATTACTGTTTGCAAGATTAATGGCGCTTACCGCGAGCACACCGTCTACAATGTAACGGACAGCAACCGGATTTACTCTGGCTAAGTTTCTTGTTTTTGCCGGAAGATATTTTAATAGTGACAGCATGGCAGACCTTTCATAAAATATAATATCCTTTTCTACAGTTTAATCCAATTACCGTGGATTTTTAATGTTGATTTTTTCCACATTTGAATGTATTATATCTGTATGAGAAGAATATTTTTATTTATCGCTATTTTCCTATTGTTCGGAATGACTGCCTTTAGTCAGGATATGTCATATTTCACTGAAAGATATACGAGTCCGGGCGGCACTTTTGCCGAAAGGCTTGTCATACTGGAGACTATCCGCGACGAAGGAATTACCGGGATTGGGGATTTCTATAAAAGCGCTTTAAGCTTTTTACTGGTTAGATCCCCGAGCATTAGAACAACCGCGGAACGTCTGGATGCGGAAAAGTCGGTAATAATCCTTGCAAGAGGTCTTGGAGCGGAAAAACATACTGCCGCGGCTCTGGAATTGTGGCAAGCCGCTGAATTGTTTGATGTCAGAGGAAACGCAAACGACGGAGATGCGATGCGGGCGGCGCTGCTCGCTCTTGGTGAGGTTGGCGGCAAAGATTTTGTCCCGCAGCTTGTAAATCGTTTAGAACAGTTCAATGGGGAGAACGTCAGAAATCCTGAGTTCAGGCGCAGGACGCAAATGGGAGTGATGGGATGTATAACGGCTCTTGAAACTCTAAGAGATATCAGAGGTTTCAGACCGGTATTTTTCGCATCAGTCGGACCGTATGATCAAGTAGTAAAAGAACTTGCTGTTAATGCTTTGCCGAATATTGTTGATGATCCGGCGGATGCGATTATCAGCATTATTCAGGAGCCTTCCAGCAGTCCTGATGTAAAGTTGATGGTCTGGAAAGAAATGTTTAGAACAAATATACCCGACTCGTCAAAGTCAAAGGTTGCCGCGGCTGCTCTGGATACAGGATGGATTTATCAAACTTCCAACAGACATTTTCAGGTTAGTTTAGCGGAATTAAGAAAAGCGGCAATCGCCATTATCAGTCAATTTGGAGTCACAAATGATTCTGTTTATACAAATCTGGAAAAATCCTACAGCAAAAATTTTGTGTCAAACAACGCCGATTTTGATGAAATAAAAGCCACAATAAACGCCCTTTCGTCAATTAAAACCGAACAGGCGGTGAGTCTTCTTAATAAATTTTTAAGGGAAATCAACGAAAAAAGACGCACAAATATTTGGGGAAATAAAGAAAGGCAGAGCTATGAAATAATTGTTAATTCTATCGGCGCAACTAAAACTCAATCTGCCGATGTAAGGCTGCTTTTAACTGCCATATCGCGAAACAATATTTACACCCCGCAGGAACGGGCTCTTGCAACAAACGCGTTAACAGCTTTGACTCAGTAACTGACAAACATATACGCTTAAACATCGCCTCAACAAGGCGATGTTTTTTTTGTCTTACAGCGTTTTCTGATATTGTATTACTGCACTCATATTTTAAAAACATCAATTTAACAAGCTTTTCATAATCATTAAAAAAGCATATAATATAGACAGGAGGAAGTTTATGCCGCAAGCAGAACAAATGATACGAAAAGCTGAATCTTTGCCGGCTGCCTTATTTGAGGAAGTTGATCATTATATTGATTACTTGTCACAAAAGGCGTATGCCGCTTATGTCGCTGAAAAACTGGCTGAAGTTAAACGCGACGGCAAATGGCTTACGGAAGAAGAATTCTGGGATGAAGACGCTTGAAATATACAGCCAGTTATTCAGATTATGCAAAAGAAGATAAAAAAGAAATAATAAATTATTTATCCAAGTTTTATCCTGATACGCCTAAGCGTTTTATTACTACATTGAAAAAACATATTACTAATATTAAAGAAAATCCTTATATGTATCCAATTTACCCTGAAGATCCAGAATTCCGCCGTATGATAGTTGATAATTATATTGTACTATATGAAATATTCGAAGAAGTTAAAAAAATTGAAATTTATCGTATTTTAAGAGCTTCATGGGATTTACCAAAACATCTTTAACCATTTTTTAAATTTCTACTTTAAACCCCCTCACCCCCCCGCCATTTTTTTAAACCCACCTAAAAAATAAAAAAATCGCTCTCTTGCGAGAGCGGTTTTAAGTTTTAATTACCTAGAAAGGTAACAGCTAATTAGGGATTTTTAAGCCATATGCCGGTTATTGTATATCCGCCGCCAATAAGTTGATCACCTGAACCGCGAATTGTTAAATTACCATCGGCAACTATATCTTCTACATTATCAGAAGTTATTTCAATAACAAGTTCAAAAGTATCGCCTGCACTCTTACCGGCAGCTGTAGCTACAATACCATAACCACCGCCAGAACCCTGAAGAACCATGTCTACAGTTCCACCTTCGGAAACACTATCTACTTTGCCTCTTACAACGATCTTCTGACCTACAGTCCATGTTGTTGGAGTACCGCCGCCGCCTAGTCCGGGTTGGAGTGCAAGTCCGCAATAACCAGCTGTTATGTCAGTAACTACAATCCCATCAGCAGTAGCAGTACTGGTGCCGTTAGAACCATCTGTATACCAAGGTGTACCTTCTGCTCCTCTCATGACGTTTGTCATTCCATCTGTAATGTCTACAACTGCGCTGCCCTCTTTAAATGAAACGCGAACAATGGTAAGGAGTGTATCATTATCCGTTGCGCTGTCGAAACCAAAATGAGTAATAGTAGAACCAGCAGGAATATTGATTGTTCTTGTAGTTTCATTTGCAGGTAAATAAGTCCAACCTGATTCTTCACCTATAGGACTACCACTAGCAGCCGTCCAAAAACCAAATCGAACCTGATAATCAGCAGCATAAGTTATTGTTACTGATTCGTGTGTAGTGCTGGCAACACTCCCTCCTATCGCAAAACCGGCTCTTTGATAACTACCATTAATTTTCCATGTGTTTCCGCCAACAATTGAACTGTTATAACCAAACGCTCTTTCAGCAAAATTGGTTATATTCAATTCTCCTGCAGGCGCCGGTACTGCCGAAATGGTAATTGTAATATCATCTTTCACATAATCTGTACTTGCAGTTAAACCGTTGGTAACTGTTGCTTTTAATACAACCGAACCTGCGCCGGTTGGCGTAAGAACATTACCAGCAAGTGTTGCGCCGCCGCTTACTACTGACCATACAATATTTCTATTATCTGCATTTGTAGGGAGAGCCTGCGCAGGCAGATATATAGGTACATCTACAAAACCAAGCGTTTGCATGACAGGAACACCGGTTACTGCCTGGAAGCATTCACACGGGAATTTTCCGCATACTATACAGAGTTCACCTAATACGAAATTAATGTTAGAAACTGTATATATAGCGGTATTTGGCGCACGTATGAATATAGATGCTTCAATTACATTTCCTGTTACAGCTTTTGCTTTTACAGAATCAATAATTCTTGTTGCATTATACGTCCCTGTAGAATAGTTTGGAGCATCTGTAACACAATAATTACTTGCCTGTGCATTTGTTGGAAGTGATGCCGGTAATGTTACTGCTGCAAGCACACCTGTATTCTTGTATTCAAAATCTGTACCGGAACCTACAACTGTATATGTTACTTTTTCAAAATCAGCTAAATTTTTATCGTTTAAATTGATAGTGAATTTTACCCATGCGCCATCCCAGTCTGCAGTTTGAGTAAATGTGTAACCGTTACTATCCTGCAGGATTTGAGCTGATCCGCCGGTTGCTGTTAATGTAACATCCTGCGCAGCGCCGTCTACGGTAATAGCAAGAGATGTAGGACCAACTGCTCTCGGACCCAAATCTTCAACAATAATCTGGTTTACGCGGAATGACATTGCTTTGGCGGCTTCGTTTGTCTGAATACGAAGTCTTTCGTAAGTAAATGTATCATTTATATTCCAGGTAAAAGTAAAGGTTTTATCTGTTGCATTAATAGCTCCGCTGATTGTCGATCCATAAGACGACGGACTTGGTGTCATTGCCTGCATTTGCATTTGTGCTCCTGCCGGTACAACGCCAAGCGCGTTGCCGCTGACAGTTACTTTGTAATTGTTCGTAGATGTATCAATTCCATATCCCCAAGAACTTTCACCCGGGTTCGCGGAAAGGCTGCTGATTTCGCCTGTAACATTAATATCAAGACCATCCCATGTGTTCGCGCGTCCTGTTACATTTAAGCCTCTAAACCTTGAAATTAAAACCGGGCTGCCTGCTTTAGTTAATGGAGAATGGAGATAGTCAAGAGGATTCCCGTCATCATCTAAAACATAGAAAGAACCATTATAGTAGCTGTTCAATGGCAGATTATATTTTACATTTCCCCAATCACCATCGTAATACGCCGGGGATGTGCTTGTTTCGTCAACAGTAATTGTTACTTCAAAGTTAGCAATGTAATAAGTCGTTTTTTCACTGTTGTCATCACCGTACGTATCCAGATATATGATATATCCTGAATTGGTTCCTGTAAATGTTCCTGTCATGGTCTGCCATACGCCTTCGGGCGCGTTATTTACTGATGATAGCTGTGGATAGCCGTCTCCATTAATCCTCCAGATCAATGCGCCTGCCGCTCCAATGCGTTTTACTTCCGCTGAGAAATTTATTGTGACATCGGCGTCAAAGTAATCATTAATTCCATAAACAGCTGCCGCATATGCCGTTACATTACTAACCATTAATACATTTTCACGGTCATCTACATTTACAATCTGATACTGTTTGACACTATAAAGAGGTGTGTAATTGTTCATGTCATTACCGCTGTATGAACCAAGCACTTCCGCGTCAAAATCAAATGACGCGTAAGAAGTCTGTCCATTGTAAATGTGTACAACATCAATTTCGGTTTTACCATTTGCTTCTACAGAGAGAAGATAGATACCGCTTGCCAATTCTACCGCAGCTTTATTAACGGCGTAGTTGTAAATGGGCGTAGCTGCAAATTCCTTTGTAGCGGCATTAAAAGCGAACAATTTTACAGAAACACCCGCGCTTCCCGAAAGAATACTGTAATTAAAAGTACCAAGTCCGCCTGCTTCCGGTACGTTGATAATAACAGTTCCAGAAATATCTTCGTCAGCGACTGTTATATTGATGCTGCCTTTCGCGACGGCAATAGGCTTGCCTGCGTTATCAACAACGCCGTCAAAAAATGCTTTGACGGTTACTGTCCATGTGCCGGGATCAAGAAAAAGCGCATATGTTTCGTAGTTCATATTAAACGGACCAACTTTAACGCCTCCCTTTTCAGCTTCGATCGTGTAATTCTTAAAATCGTCATAATCCAAAACCGGCAGAATCGTGCGGGCATTGCCGCCGATGCTGATGGTTACTTTGGATTTTCCGGCTTTATATTGATCCGGAGCAAAGCCGTCCATAGAACAGCCTGCGATCAATAAAACAAGCGCAATTATGCTTATAAATTTAATATTTTTCATGTTTTACTCCTTATTCCGTAACCATAAAACTAAATTTTTGTGAAAGAACCGTACTGCCAATTGTTACCACTATAGTCCCCGAATGTGCTCCGGGACTAAGAGTTGAAACATCTATATCCTCAATTTTATACGCAGGTTGCATTTGTTCACCAGTGCCGGTTTTTAACTGACCATTTACATACATCTTATATGTTTTTTCAGGTATACTATAACCATAGTCGTTATAGTCATACAAATAAACAGTCAATTTTCCATCGTATGCCGTTGCGTAAAGTTCTAAATTTCTGTCCTGATCAAACACTGTTCTAACTTCTATGTTGCTTTCCGCCTTAATAGTTCCGCTCAGATTCGCGCCGGTCATTTTAAGATCGTTAATATTAAACGCGTTCCAATCAATAATTATCAGGTTCGCGTATGTTGCGGTTCTAAACAAATCAAATTCGGGAAACGCCTGTGGAAGCTTTATAGTAAGTTTACCCGCAGCTTTGTCATACGTTGCGCCATTCACGCCAACGCCGCCTGCAACTATTGTTTCAGAACTCCACCAGCCATTTACACTCGCGCCCCACACAATAGTTAAACTTGTCAGAGGTTCTGTAAATGTCAGCTCTAACACTGCGTCATCTGCTTTTGCCATTTTCAAATTATCGCCGGATAATCCCCATAAAGCTCTATTGTAATCATATCCTACAACTTCATCGCCTTCCCATATATCGGAATAGCTATAATTACCCAGATTTCCGGTGATACTCAGCGGCTCATCCATTACTACATCAGATCCGGGAGTAACGGTGATTGAGACGTTAGCAAGGTATATCTCATTTTCAACAAGCGATGTCGGCGCGTTTATATCGGTTGATGTTGTCAAAATCTGCATTGTAGAAAGATATAGCGTTTTTCCCGGCGCCACCACTACGTTAGATATTTTTCCTTTTATATTATGCCACTTACCTGCTTCATAGATTCCAACAGGATTTGTAGAAACATCTGAACCTGCTATTACAGGATAAGCTTTCTGCGTCGATCCGAAAGCGCCCTGGTTAATCTGCCACGCGATTCTGGCATCGGTTCCTAACCATACGTCCATGGAAACATCAAACGATAAATATTTAACTGCGCTGCCGGTTAGTGAACCCAGCTTGTAATCCAGTACGCTCCAATGCGCGCCGGATACTACCTGAAGAACATCGGTTTTTTCCTGAAAATTATTATGCATAATCGCTGTTACTTCGGCAGGAATCGTAAGCCCGTTTGCTAATGTTCCTAAAGCAATTTGGCTGGAAGGACCGCTGGAAGCATCCACACCTCTGCTATGCAATGCGCCCCATTTTAATTGGTTATAACCGGTTATTAAATCAGGATTCGCATTAAAATAATCACCGTTTGCCGCGTAATATGTGCCGAACTGAAGCCTGCCATTATTATCGATTCTATACGCGTCGTTTCTGTATGCGGTGTACGAAAAACCTGTACCCGGTCCAAAGTGCTTATTCCATACCTGATTTGTGCCTAATTCACCCTCGTCCGCCTGTGCAGGAGCTTTATATTTGTTAAGTACCGCAGTCCATGATGAATCACTCCATAATTTCCAGCCCTCGCCAACCAATACTTCCGCGATTTTTGCTGAATCTCCGGCGAGACCGCCGTCTACGGAGTTCCATTTTGCGGCAGCGTAAGCTATAAGGTGATTAATCCACCAATTCTTAATAACAGGATCGGTGCTGTTTTCAATTTTTGCCTGATCGGTGTAATTAAATTCAACTCTGCCTTTAATGGAGTTGTTGGCTGCGTCAACAGTTGCGCCTTCAAAGAAGCAGGTATAAGATTCAAGATTCCAAATACCATATCTGTCGATATATTGTTTAATGGTATAAGCGTCCAATACATAGAAGTAACTGCCCGGCTGGAATATATTGTCTTTGTCTTTCTGGAGAGTATCCATACCCCACCATACGCCCCACATTCCCTGGGGTATACCGCCTTCCAGAGCGTCTTCCTTTACGGTTCCGTTAATCTCATTCGCCGCTTCGTTTGTTTCGCTTGATTCTACTTCTACATCTTCTATTACAAAACTAATCCAGCTGGCTCCGGCTTTAACCTGAACAATAACAACAGGTTTATCAGTCAGCGTCAATTTGCCGGAAATACTGTAGCGGAAAAAGCTTGCTGCCGCGGAGAGGATATAATCTTTTGTTGTTGTGTTGTAAGTGCCCTTTAGATTAAGGGTAAGATCGCCGTCTTCCAAAAGACCTACGAGCTCAACTTCACTGATTTCAGCAGCCGCTGCCGCAAACGAGGACCTTACCGATCTGATATTTGACGACGGTGTATCTTCAACTATGCTTGCGTAAAATTTTGCGTTAACATCATTATTTGTATCAGCAAATCTTCCCGAAATTGTGAATGTTTCGGTAACTTCATTTTCACCGCCAGGCACAAAGACGCTGTCAGGATTATAACTGCATGAACTTGTTAAACCCGGATAGACGTATAAAGTGTTGCGCCATTGAATAACACTGGAGTCGGTATTTGTTACTTTGAATTCGACGCTGTATACGCCGGCATCAAGCTGTTGTGTGCCGGCAGCATCTGCATTTGAAAGAGTAACTTTACCGGCATCATTAATATTGCCGTATTTGTAAATAACAATTTCTATTTTTGTTTTATCAGTAAATGCTGATAAATTCCAGCCGAAAGTGCCCTTTACGGTTCCTTCCGTGTATGGATCAAGAATAACCTTTTTTGATACTGTCGAACCCGCTGTAACAACTATGCTGTTTATTGTTCCGGACGCTGTTGCTGCGCTGCTAATAAAACCGGTTACCTCAAGGCGGTAAGTGCCGGCATCCAGAGTGATAGTGCCTGACCCGCTTGTCCATTCAACAGTTTTTGACAATGTCTGTCCTTTGTAAAATTTGAGCTCATATTTTGTAAATGTCGCCGCAGACGGCAGAATAGTGCGTCCGCCTTCGCCGTTAATCGAAAGCGCAAGCTTTCCTGTGCCAACATCACGCTGATCTAATGAATCCTGACAGGCGGTCACTGACAACAGGACAGTCATCAATGCTGCGATTATTAAAAACCTGTTTGTTTTTCTTTTCATTTGTTTCCTCCTTCCTTATTTAGCTACTCTATAAAAATAAGTTGACGCGTAAGGTCTTTCATCCTTAACCGCTTCCACTGTTAGTGTGTGCTGCCCTGCAGTCTCCGCAGCCAGATCAATAATAAACTGACTTTTACCATTGGAGTCTGTTACAAGGATACCGTCCTTATACCATTTAAAACCGGTATGTGAACTGTCCGCTTTCACAATGATCGAACCGGGAGTAGTATCCTTATCAATACTGGCAATAATTTCATCGCCGCTGATCATTCCAACGGATAATTCTTCCGTTCCTTGTTCCTGTCCCGGTCCAGGTCCCGATGTAGTAACACTTACATTGGCTGTTCCAAATTTTGAAGTATTAACTTTTGATGTTGCCCTAATGGTCAACGATGTTTGAGTCTCTGCCGCCGCAACGGTAAGTAAACCATCGGCATTAATTGTAGTGCCTGCGTTTTTACTGGCAGTATCGATCGACCATGTAACGCCCTGACCCGGCTTGTTTGATCCGGCAACTACAGCGCTAAACTGCAGGTTTGAACCCTTGGCAACTGATGTGGCGCCTCCCGCCGCGCTGACTGTAACGCTTGTAACTGTCGGCGAGTCTTTCGAACTCGAATCGGGACATGCCGTCAGTGAAAACCCAATTATCATCGCAAAAATGATAATCCCAAATACTTTGACTTTGTTTTTCATGTAAAAGCTCCTATAAAAGAATCGAAATCCTGCAACGCAGGATATAAAATTACAAAATATCAATATAAATCAACAATACAGCTATACTCATGCTTAAATATTGCTAAGAAAAAAAGTACGATTTTATTTAGCAACTTTTTCATTAACAAACCACCATTATACCACCACACAGCGTCATTTTGTCAATTAATAGCGTAATCGCCGCACACATAATAAACGTAGGTTTTAATGACCCAGTTTAATCCAACCAGAGGCAGATATATTCCGCCGTATGGCTACAGCCTCTTAAATGAAACATAGCCAAATAGACTACTTCCCCGTCTACACTATTACTTAGAATATGCCAAAAGCATATAGAGAAAAGGTGCGTAATTATGGACTTTTGGTGCGTTTTTACCGGTTATCGGGTTTTATTGTTCAGGCGCGGGCTGCGCCGGATCCTGCGGAGTTTCCTTGGGGTATGCCGCCTTTAACAGCAACGGCGTAATTAGCACCGTCACAAGCACAACCATTATGACGCTTGGGTACATGATGGAACCTAAGTATCCTAAAGCTATGCCTTTGGAAGCGACAATGAATGAAACCTCGCCGCGGGCGATCATGCCTGCGCCGACCTGCGCGCTTTCCCTGTTAGTAAATTTGCTGAGCTTCGCGCCTAAACCGCAGCCCAGGAATTTAGTCAGTATCGCGGCAACAACAAGTAAAACTGTAAATAAAATCATGCTGCTTGTCATGCCGTTAAATGATGTGTGTATGCCGATGTTCGCGAGGAATACAGGAGTAAAAAACATATAAGACAGCCAGTGTGTTTTTGTTTCAAGATATTCGACGCAACGAGTACTGCAAAAAGCGACGCCCGCGATATACGCTCCTGTGATGTCAGCCAATCCAAATAATTCAGCGAGATACGCCATTAAAAAACAATAAGCAATCGCAAAAACCGTAAATCTTCTTTTCTCGCCCATTCGCGTGTAAGCCCAGTTAAACAATTTGTTGACAAGAAGACCCGCTCCAACAGCAAACGCGAAAAACGCGACTATTTTTACCAGAATTATTCCTAATGAAAACAATGAAAAACCGTTTGAGCCAACGCCCAGAGTAACAGCCAGTACTATTATAACTAAAATATCATCAAACACAGACGCGCCTAAAAGCGCAGTTCCCGTTTTTGTTTTAAGTTTTCCCATTTCGGAAAGAGCTTCTACCGTGATGCTCGTTGACATAGACGCAATAACAACGCCGATAAAGAAACTTTGAAACATCGAAAGCCCAAGCGTTTTGCTGAATAAAATCGCCAAGCCAAAACCACTGCCTAACGCCACAACTACGCCCAGAATTGATACTAAAAGAGCAGGTTTTAACACGCCTTTTAGCTGCCTGAAGTCTGTTTCCAATCCGGCGGCAAAAAGCAGCAAAATAACCCCAAACTCGGCAATTACGGAAATCGGTTTGTACATATCGGCATTTGGATCGATAAGATTGAAAACTGCGGGCCCCAGTAAAACGCCTGCAATTAATGCGCCAATAACCTGCGGCATATGAATACGCTTCATAGCAAGGGAAAACGCTTTCGTTGTAAGAAGGATCAAAGCAATGATAAGAAGAATATGAGTATCAAACATTTAGGAATACTCCTTTTGATTAGTATACCATGTTTTACGCGATTTTACCAGTTTAAAATGGCAAGCCTATCTAAAAAACGTTTAACAACATCTGTTTTTTGATTCCATTTTGGGGATTTACCGTATCTGGAGGAAGGTTCCGCGAGTTTAAAGACAGTTTCAAATGTGGTACACCAGTCCTCGCCCCAGTTGGTCATGCCGTAGTCGCTGGCGAAATCTTCGGTTGAGGCATCGGGTTTTTTTTCGTTTATTGCAGTCCATGATATGTTTCTGAATTCATTCCAGAGATCCTGCAGTGATTTGTAATGAGAGACTTTGTCGTATTTTCCCTTGGCTGTACCCTGCCAATTATGAGCGAGTTCGTGAATTATTGTACTTTTTGTATAGGTGCCTCTTTTTAACTGGATGGTCGAGGTTGCCCCGTTATTTCTGGCAAAAAATACATACTCAGGATAATCAAAAAGAACAAAATAATTCGATCCGTCTCTGACGCCGGATTTGGGATTATGCGCATAACGGTAACTTCCGGTAAACCCGTAAATGTAGGTAATGGCATCAATGACAACTGATAAATCTTCGTCTGTCCATGTTACATAGCCGTATGATTTATTCATAACTTTACCCGAAGTTTTTCCCGTTCGATCTTTGTTATAAAAAACAAGCTGAGCGTCGTTGTAATCCGCTCTGCTGCCCAGCGCCCATGAGTCGGCATTACCTCTCCAAAAAAACACCGAACTGCCGTGACCTGTGTTGTGAAATACATTCGCGCCGGTACCGCCGATTATCATGTTATCGCCGTTTCCGCCGTGTAATATATTTTTCCCGGAACCTCCCCAAATACAGTCATTCCCATTGCCGCCATAAGCTGTAAAAGTGATTGAGTTGTACACGCCATTATGCATATTTTTAATCGTATCGTTTCCGTCCAGACCCCAAACGACTACCTCAGAGATTTGATTTTTTGGAAAAGAATATATTTCGCCGTTCAGCGAATGAACAACGATACCGGAATCTGTTTCCTGTATTTCGATATTGTCGTCCCCATTTGTTCCTGTGATGTATAATATCCTGCCTGTAATTTCCACTTTTACTGCAGAACCCACAGCCCTAACCAGCGATTCATGTGTACTAATATTTTGACCGGCACTCTTTCCTGCAATGTTTCCCGCAGTACCGCAGGAACTTAATGAGAATACTAATGATAAGAAAATTAATAGATTGATTACAATAATTTTTTTTAATATTCTCATTAAATACCTCCATTGTTAAAAAGCCGTTCGGGAGAACTACCCAAACGGCTTTTTCTGATAAAACCAGTTTTAAGAACCAGAGTTTGGTTTAATTATATTATTCCAAAATCTTTCGTAAGCTGTGATGTCCATTATTACTCCAAATTATTACCCGGATAACTTTGAAAAGTCACTTTATCTATGGGAATATCCGAATTATGAGCAGTCATCATCTTGTGTAACTCATCCACGGTACCTGTCCTGTCCAGTTCTTTAGGGAATTCAATAAAATCTTTTTTTAATAAGATTTCTCTAATAGCCTCTTCTGTCATAATACCACCTTATATGACAAGGAGAACTCGCATAAGCGAACGCCACGGGCTTTAATGTTTCCGGCGTCCTCCTTGATAAGCGACCCGAAACACCGTATAAATAGCTTATATCATTTTGTTAGTTACACCCTGTTTTGTCTAGTCCCATATTGGGACTAGGTTTAATTTGTAATTAAAATTAATTAGTGTCGTTTTCAATTTTTAGATTTTTTTAATTTCAAACCAATTTTCTAAAGTAAATACATATTGCGAATTACACGACCGTCTTTCTTTTTCTGCAATTTCCGCTATTTTATCAGCAAGCGCAGATGGGAGTCTAATTCTAAACTCGGTATCAAATTTTGAATTTTCTTCCATAATTCTATTTTCGGCGACCTAGTTATTATTCTTTACATACCATTAAATGGTCTCTACGCCAACGAAATAAAAACCCGGTTAACTGAAACACGCACCACAAATTAACCCAGGGCTTGGTACACACGAACCACGGATTACGCGGATTTATCGGCGTGTTGTGAGCTGGCGGCGTGTAAGCTACCGGCTTTATTTTAGTTCAGGATTAGCGCGGATTATTTTTTTAGGTTTGGCTCTTAACCCTCCCCCTTAATCCTCCCAAATCTCGAAGTACGATAACCTCTCTAGTGGCGCATGTACAGAAACCCTCTCCCCGAGAAATCCGCGCTAATCCTGAAGCACGAAAAACCTCTCTTACCGACACGGCTATATAAACCCACTCCCGGAAAAATCCGCGGTTACTGTGTACCAGCTCCTATAGGGATTTTCACCGATTCAATATAACGAGGTTAATGGAGGTTTTTTATGAAGAAGATTTTACCAACCTTGTTAGTTCTGCTGTTAAGTATGGCAGTTATAGGTTGCGGACCATTGGAAGAGGAGGAGGACGTTCCTTGTGCAGTCTGTGGTGCGGATAATGCAGCGGATTGCATATGTAAGGCTGCAACCGCTTCAGCTTTGCCTGAACCAGTAAAAACTGCCCTTACGGCGATGGGAGTCGAGCTTGCTGATGTTCTCACTCCTTTGGGTACTTCGTACCATAATTTTGAGACTTATGGGACGGGTGTGGGTAATAGGTATATTAACATCATTTGGGGTGATGCGAATGAAGCTATGTATAACAATTACAAAAATGCGTGGATGGCAAGAAATGTAGGACCAGATAATATAACTTCCAGATCAACTTTTGTTAATGCATCTATTACCTTTTATTCTGTAACTGGTAATACCGACCCATTAAATCCTACTGATGGTATGGTTATCCCTGCTAATAGTATAGTTTTAAGCGGTAGAAAGTAATAAAAAAGATTATTAACAAAATTAAAATTTTGTAAATAATAAATTAAATTCATTTAAGGAGAGAGAAAAATGAAAAAGGTAGTATTTTTGCTTGTCATCTTTATGGCAGTAACAGGTGCAATGTTTGCACAGAGCGCAGAAGATATTTTTGGTGCAATTCCGGCAGCGGCTTATACAAAATCTGATGATAACGCGGTTTGGACATTTGCAGCGACCGGTCTTACAATCCGTAACTCTGAAGGATCTATCACTATTCCCGTTCGTGATATGAGAAATCTTGCCGCAGCTATGGATGGCGCTAATCCCGGTTTTACTTTTGCTTATGACACAGCAGAAAACAAAAGAACATACCGTGCTATTGTAAATGGACGGACTGGTGATGTATCCCTCACAATCACCAAAAACGGCACTGCATTATCAGCAGTAACACTGAAGAAAAACTAGTTTTAAAACTGGTAAAAATCAGAAAAAGCCGTTTGGGAAGTTTTCCTGAACGGCTTTTTTATGATGTTGTTTTTTTGAAATGCGCCGTTCGTTGGAAACGCAGAAGTTGATTAAATAAAGATGGATGTTGCTAAAAGATTTTTGTGGAGGTTGGTGGGGATGTGAGAGGGACCGATTTTATAGATACACAAGAAAATAAATAATTTTTATATATAAAATTTTATGTGGCTTTATTATAAACCCCATTTTATTATAGAATTATCTTTTTTGCCATTAACATTTTTGAAAATAACATCATGTTTGCGTGAGTTCCATACTTTTTCAAAATATGCTTTACAATCTTTTAATCCCTGTCCTCCATTAAACTCTAACATCATACATTCACTGGCATTTTTATAACCAAACATAATTGTTAAAAATGCGGTAAAATTATCATTTTTATCTTTATACATTATTATCGAATTTCGTAATTCTGTCATATAAGACCTAATTTCTACTCTATTACATTTATTTGCCAGTTTTGTTATTGCTTCTATTTCATTATAGGTAGCATCAAGTGAGCGGTATAAATATTCTTCATCACTACTTAAACCTTCCATTGAGTTTATTGCATCAGAAAATACTATATTTTTTCCAGAAATTATAATATATATGGAAGCTCCATTATTTAATGCCTTTATAAGTTGTTGTCGATGTTTATGTATAAAATTATTACCAGCATATGTAATAAAAAATATTTTTTTTGCTGTAGATATTTCTTTTTCAATATCTCTTTCCCGTGGTTTAGCATATATCTGTTTTATACCCAGTTTATTTAACATCTCTGCATTATGTAATATTTTTTTATTAGGAATCTCGTTCCCTCGCACCCAGCCTATGAAATTTTTGGTGGTGTTATATTTTATCTCATATAAAGAACCGAGTAAAATTAATTTTAAATTATCAGTACTATAAAATTCATTTATAACATTTTCTATTTTATTTTCCTCATATAAAGATATACGAAATTTTTTAAACTCATTTAAATATTTAGTATAATATTTATAACTTTTTTCATCTTTTTCTTTGGCATTTTTGTATATTTTTAGTATATTATCTGCTTTCATAACACAAATAATCATTTGTTTGTTTTTTTCTTTTGCATATAAATATTCTAAATGTGTATAACTTAATCCTTTGTCTTTTCTAATACTTCCGTAACGCGCGCCAACTATCAGAAGAAAAATATCTGATTCATCAATCCATTTATATATTCTTTCTAATTGATCTGTATTTTCGCCTGTAAAAGATTCCATTCCAGCAGGGATACATTTAGCAGTTAAGATTGCTTCAACAGCTGCTTGGCGTTCTTTTCTTAAATCTTCAAAAGTTGAAGAAATAAATACTTGAAGTCTTTTTTCCATAATTTAACCTTTTTTTTGTGTATTGTAAGAAACAACATATTTGCCATTTACAGTACAATTATAGCAAAATTTGTGAATTTTTCCAATCACTAAGAACACGTAGTTATTAGTTAAAAAAATACAGTAATGATTATCAACAATTATCTACAGAAAAAAGCCGTTCAGGAAAACTTCCCAAACGGCTTTTTAACTAAACCAATTTTTACTGGTATTTTATAACTAGCGCTTTGTCAGTGTTGCTACAGGCAGTGAAACACCGTTTTTGATAACTGTAAGATTTAAAGTACCAGTTCTTGTTAACATAATACGATATGTTCTTTTGTTTTCTGCTGAGTCATAAGTAAAAGTAAAGCCGGGAAGACCACCATCTGTAACAGCAGCAAGATCTTTCATATCACGAATAGGAATAGTGATAGATCCGCTATTGTCACGGATTGTAAGACCTGTTGTCGCAAATGTCCAGACTGAATTATCATCGGACTTTGTGTAAGCCGCTGCCGGAATTGCACCAAAAATACTTTCTGCGCTCTGTGCAAACATCGCGCCTGTTATTGTCATAAAGATGACAATTAAAAATACTACCTTTTTCATTCTTTATCTCCTGCAAAGGTCAATATAACTTATGTTAACTATTATGTCTACCCAATTTACCGATCCCTAAAAAAAGATCATTTAGTAGAAAATGTGTCCATTAAAAATTATCGCACCGTAAAAAAACCGTTCAGAAAAACTTCCCAAACGGCTTTTTTTTGATTATTACCAGTTTTAAAACTAGTTTTTCCTCAGCGCTACTGCCGGCAATGGAGTACCGTTTTTAGTAATTGTAATGTTTACAGCGCCAGTCATTGGGTTTGCAATAATACGATATGTTCTTTTGTTTTCAAATGTGTCATAACCAAAAGAAACGCCACCTGCAGCACCCTCTGAAGTTGCTTCAAGATTTTTCATATCACGAATAGGAATTGTGATAGATCCGCTACTGTCACGAATTGTAAGACCAGTTGTTGCAAATGTCCAAACTGCCTGATCATCAGCTTTTGTATAAGCTGCGGCTGGAATTGCAGACCAAATACTTTCCACGCTCTGCGCAAACATCGCACCAGTTACTACCATAAAGATAACAAGTAAAAATACAACCTTTTTCATTTTATTCTCCTTAAATGAATTTATTTAATTATTAGCAAAATTAAAATTTTGTTAATAATTTATTATTAATTTGCAGTACCACTAAAAATTATGGTATTGGCAGGATAAGTAAATGCTCCGGCTCCCTCTGTTAACGAAGAACCTTCAACATCCTCAAAAGCAATTTTTGTTGCAGCTACAAATTTACCATCTGTTTTCTCACCAATAACCTGCGTTGCCGCTCTGCTTAACCATGCAGCTTTGTAATAATCAAACATTGCTTGATTTGCACCTGTCCAATAGAATGCAATAAACTTTCCACCTGCTTCATGTTTGTAGAATGTAGTGCCCTGAGGAACAGGAAATCCATCAGCAAAGTCTTGTCCCACTAAACTTACAAGAGCAGCTTTCGCATCTGGAGACAAAGCTGAAGCGCTTGCAGCCTTACATATGCAATCAGCTGCATTATCCGCGCCGCAGATTGCACAAGGAACGTCCTCCTCCTCTTCCAATGGTCCGCAACCTATAACTGCCATACTTAACAGCAGAATTAACAAGGTTGGTAAAATCTTCTTCATAAAAAACCTCCGTTTAAATTGTTTATTTATTTTAGCTACCAGATCTAGAATTTGTCAACACTAAAAACGCTGAGTTTTGGTTTTTTTTAATAAAAAATATTATTTTTTTTTCTATTCTAATTATGGAATTCTACAATAACTTGCGATATAATGCGTTCCCCAATCCGCGAATGCCTGATTTTTATTTATTCTTCTATAATACAAATGATTTCAATAACCCATTTAAATTTATAAAAATTCATCCTGACATAATTTGAATTTTTGTCGAAGTATTAACAATAGTAATTATAACAAAAAAAGCCGCTTTTCCTCCATAGGGATTTTCCCCGATTCAATATAACGGTATTAACGGAGGTTTTTTATGAAGAAGATTTTACCAACCTTGTTAGTTCTGCTGTTAAGTATGGCAGTTATAGGTTGCGGACCATTGGAAGAGGAGGAGGATGTTCCTTGTGCAGTCTGCGGGGAAGAGACTTG
>Ga0209755_10003486_pt1 | contig 19673 bp, 16 predicted proteins | sample TergutCo191P1_FD_187301 | JGI IMG/M metagenome (GOLD analysis project Ga0209755, IMG submission 187301) | Cornitermes sp. P1 segment gut microbial communities from Petit-Saut dam, French Guiana - Co191P1 (SPAdes) (version 2) | ecosystem: Host-associated > Arthropoda: Insects > Digestive system...
TGGCAGACCATGAAGCCAGAATACCGACAAGATTTATTAAATCATCCTGCCTGCGAATATTTGCGATGTCCTTTAAATCGCGGTGAAGAATTGTGTTAATATAATCGTTATGCCATTCTTTTCTATGCTGCGGATTATTAATGGCAGCAGCTTCGGGATAACCGCCGCGAAAAGCAAGATTAAAAATAGCTTCTTTATTATATCCGCTTATCATATCCGGAAAATCTTTATTAAAAGCCCGTTTATAAAAACATGGTTTCTTCCCGAGAATTTCCGCGGCCGCAAGCGGACGCAGTCGTATATATTTTACACGCCCCGCAAGACTGTCGCTAATAACAGGAAGAGTAAGAATATTGGCTGAACCTGTTAATAAATACTGCCCTGGCCGGCTTACCCTGTCAACAACAAGTTTTATTTCTGGAATAAGTTTCGGCGCTTTTTGGATTTCATCAATCACTATAGTGCCGGAATTGTTATTAATAAAACCTTTTGGATCTGAAAGAGCGTAATCCAGCAGGAAGCTGTCATCAAGCGAACGGTAATTCTCTGTATCTTCAATAACCTGCCGAGAAAGAGTTGTTTTACCTGTCTGCCTTGCGCCGGATATAACAACTATGCGTCTTCTTGATAACGCTTCCCTTACAGCTTCTGTCTGCCAGCGTAAATGTTCTGTTATCATAAAATTTCCTATGCGAAAAGTATAGTAGAACTGGTGCGAAAAGTATAGTAGAACTGATGCGAAAAGTATAATAGAAATGGTGCGAAAAGCATAATAGAAGTGGTGCGAAAAGCATAATAGAAAATAAATTTTCCTATTTTTTAAAAAATCTCTTGACATTGGTTTTCTAGTGTGCTAGTATATTAGTACACATACGGAGGTATGATATGCCATCATGGGATGAATGGAGATTGGCGTTTGATAACCGGAGTCCGATATACCGTCAGATTATACTCCAGTTCAGTCAGGCGTTTGCCCGGGGAGATATAAAACCGGGAGAGCGCATTCCTTCTATCCGTGATATTTCCGCGCTGCTAATGGTTAATTCAAACACGATGCAGCGGGTATACCAGGAGATGGAACGGGATGGGCTGATCAACAGCAAAAGAGGCACAGGATATTTTTTTACGGAGGAAAAGGAAATGATAGAAAAAAAGCGACGTGAACTGGTTATAAGTTCTCAGAGCCGTTTTTTGGAAGAAATGCGGGCATTGGGCTGCAATGATAAGGACATCCTTAAAGAGCTTGATTTATTTATGAAAGGCGGTGAAAAAAATGGAAACAAATAATTCACAGAATGTCCGGGAACAAGTTTTAGAAACCGCCGGTCTTGAAAAAACTTTCAGAAACTGTGAGGCGTTAAAAGGCGTTGATATGTCAATACCGGAAGGGCAGATTACCGGGCTGTTAGGTCCCAACGCTTCGGGAAAAACAACGCTGTTAAAAATAATCGCCGGAATGTTACAGCCGACTGCTGGAAAAGTGACATATTATCTGAATGCAGAACCAGGCCCTGAAGCAAGAAAAACTGTCAGTTTCTGCCCTGACACGATGACATTCCCGCAGTGGATGCGCGTACGTGACGCGTTTACTTTCTACCGCGAAATGTACGGCGATTACTCGCAGTCCCGCGCTGACGAACTTATGCAGATACTTGAGCTTAATAAAATAGAAAGCGCGTATATCAACAAGCTGTCAAAAGGAATGAAAGAACGGCTTGTCCTTGGCGTGACTTTTTCGCGGGAAACAAAACTGTATCTGCTTGATGAACCGCTGGATGGGATTGACCCGGTAGGAAAAATGCGTGTAATAGACGCAATCTTGTCGATGAAGCCGCAGGCCGCGTCTGTACTTGTATCGACTCATTTAGTAAAAGATATTGAACGCATTTTTGACAATGTATTTTTTCTTTCCAGAGGAAAGATTGCTTTCCGCGGCGGCTGTGACACGATACGCGAAGAACGCGGTCAGACTGTGGAACAGGCTTATTTGGAGGTATTTACTTCTGACAATTTTCAATTATCAAAAGTTACCGGTTATACAGGTCCGGCTAAGGTCAGACCAAAATCTAAGGAGTATTTAAATGAAAGCTCAATTTAAGTACGCGCTTATAACAGGTTTATTTTTCAGAGGCCCTGCGTTTGCCGTGATTTTTATGATGAATGCGGTGTTCTCGATCCTTGCAGCTTTTGATCTGCTCCCGTTCGCAGCTCATGTTACCGCCGTTTCACTCGGCGGAGTAGCGATCGTTTTTATGCTGACGGCGAATATAATCGGAGACATCGCAATCGGACGGCGCATGTTCCTGATGCCGGACGCGTATCTTCACGCGCTCACTCCTGTCCCGCGCTGGAAAACGTTATTCGCAAGCGTTATAACAATGACTGCAATGGATTTGCTGACTATGTTTTATGTTATATTCACAGAAACATATTTGTCTATTACGCTTGGAGGAGGCAGGGGTTTATGGAGTACAATACTACTGCATGTACGCGAAAATCCTGATGAGACAGCGCTGGTTATTTCATTCGCTGTACTGTTAATAGCCGCATATATTTTAACATTGATGATAATAATGTTTTGCATAACAGCAAAAAAATCATTTCTGTATAAAAAACCAGCCTCTGGTTTTTTAGCGTTTCTTCTTGCCTGCGGATGCTTTTATGTTTCTTCGCTTTTACAGTTATTATCAGCTCCGTTCAGCATTGTAGAGCGTTATCTGTTTATGATAATAATAACACCCGCGTCAGGAATAGCGATTCCGTTCTTAATAGTGCTTACGTTGCTTGAAGCCGCAGGTCTTTTTATACTTACGTCAAAACTTATGGAAAGGAAAATTAATTTATGAAAAAAAATGTTAAACGGTTATTATACCTTGCCGCGATTGCTGTAGTCATGCTGTTTTCCGGCTGCGTCTTTATCAATATGGGCGGTTCAGTTAACGGCAGCGATACTATAACAGCGAAAGGCGAAAGGGAAACTTATCAAATTATAACTGGCAGCTTCAGCAAAATCAAAATTACAGGAAACTGTGAAATACGCTACTACGCCGGAAATTCCGACACTGTAACTCTTGAAGTTCCGCCAAATGTGCGGGAATATATTGAAGTATCAGCAGAAAATGATACACTGAACATTAAGACAACAAGAAGGATTTCTTACGGACGTAATAGAGGTCCTGTATTGACTGTTTATGCGCCGTCATTAAGCTGGATAACGGTTGAAGGAGCCGCTTCGTTAACAGCTTATGATAAAATTGTATCGGACAGTCTTACTCTGACGATGCAGGGGGCAGGCGACGCTAAAGCGGAACTGGATGTGAACAATCTGACTATCAATATATTTGGAGCAGGCAGTTTTAACTTGTCAGGCATAGCGCAGACAGCAAACATTTCTTTTTCAGGTGCCGGCGATTTAAACGCCTTGTCTTTGCAGACAGCGGATACATCGATTTCAATGTCGGGAGCGGGTTCAATAAAAATTAGCTGCTCAGAAAAGCTCAGAATTTCAGCTGACGGAGTAGGTTCGATTGAATACAGGGGCTCTCCTAACGTCAGTTTAAATACAAGCGGGTTTGTTAAAGTAAAACAAGTTAATTAATATTAGTTAATATGGAGATAAAGTTATGAATAAACATTTATCATTTAACGTTTGTGTAATCGCCGCTGCTCTCATCATTATAACGCTGTCATCGTGCAGTTCAATTACAGCAAGGGGCAGGCAGGAAATTTACGAGTTTCCGGTAACATCATACGACAAATTACGGGTAGAAGGCAATATTGAAATCAATTATTACTCTTCTCCTTCGGATAAGGTGCTTCTTTCGGTACAGCCGAATATCCGCGAATATTATACAGTGGAAGTAATTGATAACGAGCTTATTGTCCGCCCGACAAGAGAAATTAACTTTAGAACCAAAAATCATCCGGTGCTTACAATATCAACACCTGTTTTAAATCAGCTGTTTATTTCCGGCGCGTGCGAATTTACCGCGCATGATAAAATAACTTCCGATTCATTAACATTTATAATTAGCGGCGCCGCCGAAGCCAAAGCAGAAGTGGACGTTAACAGTTTTTCTGTTGATTTATCAGGCGCGGGCGAACTGGAATTTTCCGGCAGAGCGGATATAGTTGATTTCAAATTATCGGGAGCCGGTATTATAAATGCTTTCTCGCTTTATACAACCGAAGCTGTTATCAATGCATCAGGCGCCTCTACAATAAGAATCAGGTGTTCGGAAATTTTAAGCGTCAGAGCAAGCGGCGCCTGCACAGTTGAATACAGAGGCTCTCCGAGGGTAAATCAAAACGTAAGCGGCGCTGTAAACATCAGACAGATTGAAAGATAACTTTTTACGATCTATATGACCTCAGGTGATTTTAATATCCCCTGAGGCCAGAATTTATATTCATAAGACCATGCGGCTCCTGTTGTACGCCACGAATCCGGCCCCCACCAGTAAGCAGGATCACGTTCCACACAGTGAAGCTGCCCAAAAGTGTTAATCCTGCTTCCGTAATAGATAATATCAATCTTATGCCTGCCCTTCCAGATGCCTGAAATTTCTTTTTCGTAAGGCGAATAAACTAAATGCCCGTAATCTTTTTCATCGATTTTTATTTTTAAAAGATGTCCGCGGTAATTTGTCACTTTTATTTTCATGCTGTCATGCGGTATATCCGCTTCTAAATGATAAATAATAATCCCGCCGTAAAACGGCAGTCCCTGATTTGTAATGTCGCCAAAATTTAAAGAGCGCACAGGTTTTGTAATAACGCTATTTGTTCCGTTTACCTTTACGCCAAAATCACCTAACAGGTACATCGCCTCAATATCAATTTTACGTCCATAGGGAATGTTCACTTCTATAACATTGTCTCCGGTTTTAATCTGAGGCAGGCTGATTTTGCGGATGCACTTGTCAACATAAAAGCCGCTGACGCCTTCTGTAGTTAGCTCTTTTTTTATTTGCTCTCCGTTTAACGTAACGCGTGCGATTTCCGCGTTTTCAAGAGCAAGATACGCGCCTGATACATTAATTTCGCTTTTAAACGCATAACGCAGCTTTAAAGCGTGCGGCGTACTTGTATCCGTCTCGACCCACGGCTGGGCTACGTTGTCGCGGCGGCTTGGCCATTTTAATTCAGTTCTTAGAATGTTATCCAGCCTGAGTATTTCTTCAGCGGGTCTGTAATCCTGCGAATCAAGAGCGTACTGCGCAATGTCCAGCAGAAGAACATTCGGCTCTTCCAAAGTGACAGGCACAGCGCCGAAGCGAAGACAAGCGGCGTTTTCTGCGCCGGGTGCGATCTTTTCAGCTAACGTACTGTTTCCGCCGGCTGTAACGGCATTTGGCGGTATCGCAGCGGGTGTTTTTTCCATTTTTATAAGCATGCTGTCATGCTCATAAAAAATACGCTCAATAACAGTCCATCCGTTATTCCAATTAACAGAAAGCGGTGAAATTCCGCCTGTGATGGTGTCGTATAACACCGCGCGCCATTGGCCGCGGACGCTTATTTTAATTTTTTCGCCGCGGGGTATATCCTGGTTTTTAGGGTTATCCGCGTGCGCGATAAAAAGCCAGCGGCAAACACGGGAAGGTTCGCCGGAGCTGCGGCCATCTTCTTCCCGCATCTGATACAGCAGATTATTCACAGGCGACCCGCTGCCTGCGCGGATATCAATTTCACGGATGTCAGCTAACGCATTAATTATTTTTAATCTTTCAAAACTGATTTTTTCGCAGATATCAAATAATTTTTTCGCGCTGCTGTCTGGAACAGCGTTGATATATTTTGGAGCGTCGCCTAAAAAGATGATCCTTCCGCCTGAGTTTTTAAAAGCGGTAAGAAGATCAAGAGTGGTCCTTCTCATTGTTTCAAGCGCGGGAACAATTATAACATCATACTTCATTTCGCCTACAGGAAATTTATCATCTTTGATTTCATTTTTTTTGCAATACAGCGGCAGTGTCGATTCGCAGATATAATCAAAATCAATAAGATCGCGAAGCAGCCAATCGCAAAGATTGGTAAATTTTTCATCCATCTCCTGCCGTACTGCGGCTGTTTTATCGCGCGGACCCCAATGCAGCCAGTAACTTTCTATCGGGTGAATCACGGCTGCGCGGCAGACAGCTTTGCCTCTTGTCATTGCCGATGCGACGCGTGCAAAATGATCCTCGATAAAATAATACTGATCGTACCACGGCGATTGATAATTAAAAGTGGCAGGGTAATCCCTTTTCGCGTTACCGTTCATGGAAACCCACGAAAGATGCGGAACTCTGACAGTGACTCCAAGCGCCGCTTGCCAATCACCCTGAAGCTTGTGTCCGCGTAAATCAAAGTTCCAGTTTGTCACTCCGTAAAGTTCCGATAAAGTCCCCGGAATACCGCTTTGTCTTGCGGCGGACTGAGCCTGCTTCGCGGTTGTAAACTCACGGTGATCACATAACATATCAATTCCGGGAAGTTGAAACGAACGGAACGCGCGCATCGCCTCGCCGATTGAATGTGTCTGACTTTCAAGGGTTTGTTCGCCGTTCATGTGCCCTGTCAGCATGATGTTGTTCTGCGCGCACCACTGTCCGCATTGATCAGCAAATGCCTTAGTAAAGCGTTCTGTTACGTGATCATGAAACTGATATCTTGTCCTGGAAATTCTACAGCCGGATAGATTCCATAAAAGCTCAGGGATTCCGCCGGTAAGACTTTCACCGTTATACGCAATTTTATATGTTTCTTCGATATCAAAAGTCCAGGGCAGCGTTACATCCTGTTCTTTAAGCGCGAAAGATAATGTTTCCTGTCTTGAAAACTGCGGTTCATCGGTAAAAATCGCGGGAATTACTCCGCCGAAATCTTTTTTAAAATGTTTATCGTAAGCTCCGTATGTTACGCGAATAAATTCCCGCATGCTGCGCGGATCAAGGGTATTAACATAAGTTTGATTATTATACCACGGATCGCAAAATGCTGTTTCCATATACGCGTAAAGCATGAAGCCATCGGCTTTATAATCATTAATATCATTATTAATATCGATTCTTTTATAAGATTCAAGATCGCCGTCTTTATTTAAAATGATATCAAAGCAGGCAATTAGCACGCCGTTTTCATTTCTTCCTGAAATTCCGCGTGAACGGGAATTGCTGTTTTTATCAACCTCTGATCCATAAGGCTTTCGTGTTAAAAGAAGATGCCGCATCCTGAAATCAGGATTTTTTGTAACGATACCGCCTGCGGCGCCTGACGGCCAGCGATCTTCATCGTAAAGCCACGCAAGCATTTTTTCTTCACGCGCTTTTTCTATACACGCACAGACAATGCCCATATATTCTTCGCATAAATATTCTGTCGCCACTCCGGTTCTGACATGCATATGAAAACCGCCGAATCCCATTTTTTTTAATTGATCGATCTGCCAAAGTAAATCGTCCTTATCAAGTTTATTATTCCATGCCCAAAAAGGCGTTCCCCTGTATTCGCTTGAAGGATTTAAAAAATCTTCCGGCGTAAAATCTTTTTCTCTTTTTGGATATAACATCTGAATCTCCCGAAATTATTATAACACAAGATGTGTTTACCAGTTTAAAATAAAAATGTAGAATGTCACTATGACTGCATTATCAGAATTCAGCGTTCGTACAAAGAGTGAAACTGACTGGATAAATATCACTGGCGAAGTTCAGAAAGTTGTCGCTTCATCCGGTGTGCGCGAAGGCATTTGCGTTGTTTTTACGCCGCATACCACAGCGGCGGTAACAGTGAATGAAAACGCTGACCCCGATGTACCGCGCGATATTAATCTGGCGTTAAACGCGATCTCGCCTGATCGCAGAGAATTTCATCACAGCGAAGGCAACTCGGCGGCGCACACCAAAACGAGCCTTGTCGGTCCTTCACTTACGCTGATTGTAACAGGAAGCAGGCTGCTTCTTGGCACTTGGCAGGGAATCTGGTTTAACGAATACGACGGGCCGCGCACGCGGAAAGTGAATGTCAGAGTAATGGGCGAATAAGCGTTATTAATAATTAAAATTATTAATGTTATAATAGATACGGAGGATTTTTATGAAAAAATCAGCGTTATTATTGATTTTCCTTCCGCTTTTTTTTCCAGTTCTATCAGCGCAGGACAATTTTACTTCTTCAAGTGAAGCGCTATTACAAGTTTCAACGCTGCCGGAAGCGAAACTGGGGTTTACGCAACGGTTTGTATTTCCGTTTTTACAGGGCAGCAGTCCGCTGACAGAAGGCAATAATATCGCGCTTGCCCTGACAGGCGAAGCGTCGCCGGTTTCACTTAACGCACTTTTTGAAGCAGTCTGGACTCCCATCGCGTTCATAGAATTATCTGCGGGCGCGAGGCTTGGAGTGGGATGGCCGATAAAACTTTTTGGAGAGGATCTTTACGGCACAGGATTAAATCTGCCGCGAGCAGACAGTTCATCTGTATATGACGGCAAACCTTTTGACGCTCTTATGTGGAAAATAAAACTTGGCGGAAAATTCCAATTTGATCTTGCCGCAGTGTTTCCGGGAGACTGGAACCATGTTGTTTTCATGACATACCACGAAATTAATTACCACGCGAACACGCGCGCAAAAACCGGACAGGCATGGTACTTTGAAAACGACGCGGGCGAAAACATGAATGGATTTAATTATTACGGGAACTTTGTGCTTGGATACCAGATGCCTCTTTTTTTAAATATGATAGGACTTCTGGCAGAGACGGATCTTTACTTATATGATACTCCGGGCCGCAGCGCGTGGGGAGACGACATGATCCGCTGGACGCTGTCAGGACTTTTAAGTTTTGAAATAACAAAAAACTGGAGCGTCGCGGTTTTAACGCAATTCAGAACTCATAGAAACTTTGAACAAGCAAACTGGAAGGATATACATTATCAAAGCAGAATCGTTGATAAATCGAATCCTCTGCGAATAGAATTTTTCCGCGTAGCCGCGGCGGTAACATTTAAATTTTAATCCGCAGAAAAAATTGATTCTTAATGTTACAGCAGGACAATCCCTGCGGCTTTACATCCTTTTATTGTATCTTCGTCCCAGACAGAAACCTGCACTTCACCGATATGCGCTTTTTCAAGCATGAGCATACACAGTCTTGACTGCCCGATGCCGCCGCCCATCGAAAGCGGGTAAACGCCATCAAGCAGCGCTTTGTGAAACGGAAGTTTTCTTCTGTGATCGCATCCGGCTTTTGTTAGCTGCAAATCAAGCGATTTTTCATCGACACGGATTCCCATAGAAGAAATTTCAAAAGCGCAGCCTAAAACTTCGTTCCAGAACATGATATCGCCGTTTAACTCCCAGTCGTCATAATCAGGAGCGCGCCCGTCATGTTTTATCCCGGATTTTAAAACGCCTCCTATCTGCATGATAAAGACAGTCTTATGCTCTTTTACAAAAATATTTTCCCTTTCTTTCGGAGTATTATTCGGATAAAGATCCTCAAGCTGCTGCGTTGTTATAAATTCAACCTTCCGCGATAAATTTAAATCAAGAGCCGGAAACATTTTTTTAATTTCATCAGCGGTATCGCAGATTGCGCCGGTTATTTCATTTACGGTTTTTTTCAAATATTCCGCGCTGCGCGTTTCCCTTTGAATAACTTTTTCCCAGTCCCATTGATCAACATAAATGGAATGAAGATTATCCATCTCTTCATCGCGGCGCACTGCGTTCATATCAGTATACAGTCCTTCGCCGGGCGGAAACCCGTACTTGTAAAGCGCCATTCTTTTCCATTTAGCAAGAGAATGAACAATCTGCGCGTTTGTTCCGGTCTCTTTAATATCAAATTCAACAGCGCGCTCAACGCCGTTAAGATCGTCATTTAAACCGCTCTGCGGCTCAACAAACAAAGGCGCTGAAACCCGTTTTAAATTTAAAGCCTGCGCCAGATTTTTTTCGAACAGGCGTTTAATCGCGCCTATCGCGGTTTGAGTTTCGTATAATGATAAAAACGGTTTATAGCCGCCGGGAATAATCAATCTGCTCATAAATCCTCCATAAAAGAGCGCTCTTGATACATAAAACCAAATTTGTTATATTTAATCAACAGTTCTATGTATAAGCCATATAAAAAACCGGTGATAAAAGTATCGCCTGATTTTAAGCTTCCGGAGCCCCGGATATCATTGTTTACAGTTTTTCTTCTCAGAATTTTTACAAGGCTTTATTTATTTTTATTTTACGGAATTTCCAGAACGCTGCTGCATGAAGATATAAAGTTTTATGAAGCGTTCAAACGCGCCCTTGAAAAAAAAAGCAGGCTGATTATCGCTTTCCGCCATCCGAACGGAGGCGAACCTCAGCTGTTAACATGGTTTTTTCTTTTTAAGTTAAGATGGTACGCACTAAGAAAAAAAGTACATTTCTCAAAGTGGCCCCACGCTGTTTTTGTTTACGGATATGAAGTGGTCCGATGGGGTGGCTGGGTTGTCCGCTATGTTATGCCGAATGTGGGAGCAATGCCGATCTATCATTCAAAAATGGATACAAAAGGAATGGCGAGAATTTACAGCGCGATTTCCAGCGGAAAGTATCCGTTAGCTATCGCGCCGGAAGGCCAGGTGTCATATTCCACCGATACTATTCCGCGGCTTGAACCCGGCGTTATACGAATTGGTTTTAACGCGGCGCTTCATCAGGAAAAAAAAGACCCTGCATGCCCTGTCGAAATTCTTCCGATATCAATACATTTCAGGTTCGGCTCTTGGGGAAAAGCCACTGTGGAATTTGTTTTAAAAAAAGTAGAAAAATTTTGCGGGTTTTCAAAAAAAGAAAGTAAAAGCCTCGCTTTTCAGGAGAGGATAATTAAATGCAGAGAATATATTTTATGCGCAAACGAAGAGCGGTACAAAATAAAAAATGACAGCCATCAGCTTTCTTTTGAAGAGCGTCTTGAAAAAGTTATAAACACCGCCCTTGAAACAAGCGAGCGTATGCTTGGAATAAAAAGCGAAGGCGATTATTTTACGCGCCTTAATAAAGTGCGCCAAACCTGCTGGGATAAAATCTATCTGCCTGATATTTTCGATTTTAAAAATATGTCGCGTATCGAACGCAGTTTAAAAGACACGGAAGCCGGGCAGGCGTGGTATATCTCTCTTCATCAGGAGCTTGCGGAATTCGGCTGGTATTTTAAAACGCCGATTCCGTCTGATGATAAACCGCTTCATATAAAAATCGAGTATGTTCAGAATCTTTATGACTTTGCAAACCGCACAATGGGCGGAGCGTATTCAAACAGAGTCAGTATTTTCCCGAGAAAGGTAATAATAAAATCATCTCCGGTAATTAACCTGACAGAACGGCTTGCGCGTTATAAGGAAGACAGAAAGACAACAATTTCAGATACGCTTGCCGATTTGGAAAAAGCCTATATTGATGATATTAATGAAATGAACAAAATTGAAAAAGGCTAGAATAACGGAAGCCCGCGGTTAATAATATCAAATATCAGCTTAATATAAATAACCGCAAGAACCGCGATTATCGTATAACGGATAACTTTTGTTCCTTTGCTGATAACAAGCCCCGATCCTATATATGCGCCTAACATATTAAAAAGGGCGCCGCAAATTCCAAGAATAACCAGAACGCGTCCGTTAATCAAAAAAAGAACCAGCGCGGACAAGTTAGAAGCGAAATTAACAAATTTCGCGTTACCGGTTGCTATCCGCGAATCGATTTTAGCTATTCCGTTGTAAAGAAGGATTAAAAAGGTTCCCGTTCCTGGGCCGGCAAAGCCGTCATATCCCCCGATGAAAAAAGAAATAATAACAGAAAATATAATCATTTTTTTTCTGGAAATGCTTGATGCGTCGATATCAAGATTTTTCTTTTTAAACACATAAAAGGCGGTAACAGGAATTACAATTAAAAGTAATATGTTTAAAATATAATCTTTCATGAAAAGCGCGAAATAAGAACCAGCAGCAGAGCCGGCGAGAGCCGCCGCTACAGAAGGCAGGCATATTATTAAATCGACAAATTTATTTCTATAATACCGGACAGAAGCAAGCGCAGTTCCGGCGATAGAAGAAAGCTTATTTGTTCCAAGCGCGAAATGCGCGGGAAGCCCTGCCATTAAATAAGCTGGCAGCGAAATTAATCCGCCGCCGCCCGCGATTGAATCAATTAAACCGGCCAGAAAAACAAGCGGACAAACAATGAAGAACATACCGGCAGTTAATTCCATACTACTACACATAATGGCATTATTCTGTTAAAATTAATACCATGAAGAATCAAAACTATGAATATAATAATCCTGTCGTTCCCGGTTTTAATCCCGATCCAAGCATTTGCCGCGTCGGTGATAATTTTTACCTTGTAACATCAAGCTTTGAATTTTTCCCGGGCGTTCCGGTTTACCATAGTAAAAATCTTGTTAATTGGGAATTAATTAACTACTGCCTTACAAGACCGCAGCAGCTTCCGCTTGAAGACTGTCAGTCGTCGCGGGGAATTTACGCGCCGACAATCCGTTATCATGACGGAGTATTTTACATGACAACCACCAACACGCATCTTAAAGCCGATGGAAAGCGTTACGGGAATTTTATTGTTCACACAAAAGATATAAAAGGCTCATGGTCTGATCCTGTCTGGATCGATCAAATCGGCATCGATCCTTCGCTTCTATTCGCTGACGGAAAAGTTTATTTCTGTTCCAACGACGGAATGCCCGGCGGTGAAAAAGGCATTCATGTCTGCGAAGTAAATCCGATAACCGGTGAAAAGCTAACTCCTTCGCGTTTAATTTCCAAAGGCTGCGGCGGCAAATGCACCGAAGCGCCTCATATTTATTATATAAACGGATGGTATTATCTTCTGCTCGCGGAAGGCGGAACTTCGCACGGACACATGGCTGTTATTCAAAGAAGCCGCGATATTTACGGCGGTTACGAGAGCTGTCCATTTAATCCGATACTGACTAATTTAAAACTGCACCGCTATCCGGTGCAGGCAATCGGACATGCCGATATAATTGAAGATACAAACGGAAACTGGTGGGCGGTCTGCCTTGGAATACGTCTTCTTGCGACGCAGCTTCGCCACCTTATCGGCCGCGAAACTTTTTTGGTTCCGCTGCGCTGGGAAAACGGCTGGCCGTTAGGTGTAGAAAACGAGAATGTACATATTAAAATGAGCGGCCCTCTGCCCGCAGAGCCAAAGCCGGTATGCTTTGATGTAAAAGAAAATTTTTCCGGCGGAAAGCTGTCCCTTAATTGGAATTATGTCCGCAACCCTGATATGTCACGTTACAGTTTAAAAAATAACTGTTTAGAGTTACTGGGCACAGAAAAAACCTTGTCTGACAAACTGCCTGTTTTCACGGGCGTACGCCAGCAGTCATTAAATATCGACTGCCGCACTAAAATGAAAACAGGAATCGGAAAAGGCGTCCGCGCGGGCCTTACCGCGTTTTTAAATGAAAACTATCATTACGATTTGGCTCTTGAAAAACAGGAAGACGCTCTTTATGTGCTTGTAAACCGCCGCATTCATGATTTTGAGGCGTTCTCTTTCCGCGCGCCGGTATCTTCCGCGGCGGGCGAAGTTGAGTTTCGCATAACAGGAGACGAAACCGATTATTACTTTTATTACCGTTTTGATTCAGGCGATTGGCAGAGCGCCGGAAAGGCAATGACAGCCGGCTTAAGCGCAGAAGGCACATACTCAGGCTGCTTTACGGGAACTTATTTCGGCCTGTTTGCATCCGGCGCAAACGCGTCGTTTACGGAATTCTCTCTTGTCAATGTGCCGGGAAAAGATGGGTAAAAACCAGACGCGTTATTCCCATTCAATTGTAGCGGGGGGCTTACTGGAAATATCGTAAGTTACGCGCCCGATTTCCTTTACCGAATTTGTGATGCGGGTTGATATTTCTAAAAGATCGCGCGCTTCAAACGGATAGACATCGGCGGTCATGCCGTCGCTGCTGATAATGGCGCGTAACGCAAGAACGTAACCGTATTTTCGCTCGTCGCCTGCGACTCCTACAGAGCGGATTGGAAGCAAAACCGCGAATGCCTGCCATATATCATCGTATAAATAAATATCAGGATTCATTTTGCTCTTTCTTGCTTTAAGTTCCTCGATAAAAATCGCGTCGGCTTCGCGCAGAATATCGCACTTTTCCCTGGTAATTTCACCGAGTATGCGCGTCGCAAGCCCGGGACCGGGAAACGGATGGCGGCGGATCGCATCTTCATTAACGCCAAGGAAACGGCCAAGACGGCGCACTTCGTCCTTATACAAACGATCCAAAGGCTCAATAATTTTTCCGGCTTTCCTTTTTGCGTCCACAAGCGGGCTTGCGACATTATGATGGCTTTTAATCACATGCGCTTTCTTGCCGACGCCCTGCCCGCTTTCGATAAGGTCAGTGTACAATGTACCCTGCGCGAGCATGTAGCTGTCAGGCAGTTTAAGGCGCGAGACTTCGCGTTCCTGAATCGTTATAAATAAATCACCGATTATTTTTCGTTTTTCCTCAGGAGCTGTTTTGCCCTTGAGCGCCGAAAGAAACTCCTGCTCGCACATAATTATGTGCAAATTTTCAGCGCCAAGTTTTTCCAAGATTGATTTTACAGCCGCGGTTTCATTTTTGCGCATAAGGCCGGTATCAAAGTACATAAGGTGAACCTGCTCAGGTTTTAACGCTTTTAATAAAGCCGCGCCCGCGACAGTTGAATCGACGCCTCCTGATATTAAAAGCAGCACAGGATTATCGCCGGCGCGTTTTTTTAATGTTTGATTTAATTCTTCTATATAATGCTCCATGCTCCAGCTTTTTTCACAGCCGCAGACATTAAATACAAACGCGCCGAGAATTTTATCGCCGTCTTCGCAGTGGGTTACCTCAGGATGAAACTGAACTCCAATCCACGGCTTTGTATCATGAGCGGCGACAGCTATGTAACCGGATGCGCTTCTTCCGCACTCTTTAAACCCCGGCGCAAGCTCAGTCACTGTATCGCCGTGACTCATCCACGCTGTAAATGTTTTTTTAAATCCTTTCAAGAATCTATATGCTGACTCGCTTATCCCTGTTGCTCTATCTCCGCTCTCTTTACACTCCTCACTCCTAACTCCACACTCAACATTAATACGCCCGAATTCCCTGTGCGGCAATGACTCGATCTTTCCGCCCAAATCAAAAGACATTCTTTGAAGCCCGTAACAGATTCCAAGAAGCGGCATTGTACCGCCGTCCGAGCGGACGCAGTCATAAACTTTTTTGTCGGGCGCGGCGCCTTTGCCGTTGACAGATTCAGGAGAACCCGAAAAAATTATACCTTTAACATCATCGCTTAAAATACTTCCGCTTAACGGCGAGTCTCCCGGAATAATTTCCGTGTAAACGCCAAGGTCGCGTATCCGCCGCGCGATAAGCTGAGTTGTCTGGCTTCCAAAATCAAGAATTAATATTTTATCCATGAATTAATTATACAGGAGAATTAAAGATTATTTAACAGTCAGGATTATCGCTTCATATTGCCGTAGTCAGGAATCAATCCGCGCGCGACAAGAACATTAATTAATGCTTTAAGCTCCGCGCTGCTTTGACCATTTTCAAGAGAGAAACCGGCAAGAAACAATGTCTCGCTGCTTTTTACCCAGCTTACTTTTAGCTTCAGACTGAAGGGCTGCAGCTTGAAATCTTTTCCGGGAATTATTTTTACCTGATAAACCTCGTCAGGAATAATAGTAACGTAGGTTACGCTTTTCATGCTGCAGCCGGAAACACTTATATTGCCAAGCTGTCCTTCGCCTTCAAACCCGGTAATGCAAACGCCGGCGTCTAAATCATACTGCGGCATGCCCCACCTTGGTTCTGTGCGTTCTTTAAATACATTAAACTGATCGCTTAATTCAGCTTTTTCTTTCTTTTTAAAAAACATAATTCCGCCTTATTCGTTTTTATCCGGCCGGATAAGAATAGTTCCGTCTACAATTTTTTTAGCCATCGAGAATGACGCGGCTATCTGCTTGCTCGCGCCCTGCGCCGCGCTTACGCTTGCGCTAACTTCCTGCGACGCAGTATCCAAATCATTAACAGTGTCCATAATAACGGAACTGTCGCTCTTTATTTTGATTGAATCGCCGTTTACTTCATCCGCCATTCCTTTGATTTTATTAAGCGCGTCCATTATCCGTCCGCTGTTTAATGACTGCATTTCAATATTGTCTTTGATTCCGGCGAATGATAAGCTCATTTCCGAAAGTTTGGTGAAAATATTATTCATGCTCTGTACTGTTGTATCCGAAACATTGCGTATCTCTTCTATCGCCTTTGCCATGCTCTTAATTTCTTCGGATATGGATTGTGTTTCCTTGTTTGACATTTCAGCTAACTTGCGGATTTCAGAAGCGACAACGGAAAATCCTTTTCCAGCTTCTCCGGCATGAGCCGCTTCTATCGCGGCGTTCATCGCCAGAATGTTTGTCTGCGCGGCGATGCCTGATATTGTTTTATTCGCGTTTTCAAGCGCTTCGGATCGCTGCGTTAAATGAGTAATCAGGGTTGTAAGCTGTTCAAGCGTTTTTCTGCTGCTTTTTGACGAATCGCCGAGCGTCATCGTCAGTTTATTAGCGTCCTGAACAGTATCCTTAACGCTGCGAATCCCTTCTACCATTTGTTCAATTAATTTTGATGACGAGTTGATGCTCTCTGACTGCGATTCCACAGCTTTATTAAGGGCGTCAATACTAACAATAATGCCGTCCACAGACGTAGAGGTCTTCTGCACAGAATCGTTTTCACTTTCGCTTTTATTTACAAGCACAGCCATTCCGTCGATAATCGTGCAAAGCTCGTCATTAGACTGGTTAATAATCTTGTTAAGGTTGCGGCTTATATTAAGCTGCTTGCCAAGCTGCTCATCGTTGATTTCTCCCATTGTTTGGCGCAGGGTGTCGCGGATGGAATAAAGCGCTGTCTGCATAATGCCGATTTCATCCTTGCGCAGTTTGGAAGTCTTTATGTCAAAGCGCATTTGAGACAGTGTGTTAGCTGCAACCGCGACTTCGTTAATCGGGATTGTGATTGAACGGGCGACAGTCAGGGATAGCGCGCTCGCGCCCACAAGTATTATTAAAAGCGATACCGCGAAAACAAAGATTGCGCGGTTCTGAAGACCTTCAACATAAGTGACATCAAGATCAAGGCCCAAAACTCCGGCTACCCGGTTTTGACTGTCCAGCACCGGAAGAAAACCGGAAACGAAAGTACCCCATTCGTCGGTATAAGGATTTTTGGTTAATGTTAAAATTTTGCTGTTATAAGCCTGCATAATTTCATCCGGCGGATCATCATAAGTGTGCATCATATAATCTTCCGCTTTACCGTCGGAGAAATGAGCGATATAGTCGGTATCAAAAATAAAGTCAATTTTATTTCTGTCAATTCTAAGATAATAAATATATGCAAAACCGTAAGACTCGCTGATTTGCTGCATCTGCGTTACAAGATCGAAATATGACTGCGAACCGGCCAACCCGTCGGCGATAAGCTTGTTGGAATTTTTTATTTCCGGGAAAAGGCGCTCTATCGAATTTGCGGTGTTCTCGATAACGCCGGAATAGCTTTGCACAATATAATCATGATATTGAAAGTAAAGTATTAACCCTATTCCCAGAGCGGCAACAAGGCTTATGCCCAGAAAAAGAAGAGAAAACGTCGTTCTTAAACTTTTCATAGTAATTTAATTAAAACACGTTTTTTCTTAATATTCAAGAAAGTATTAAATAAAAAACCAATTGATGTTGTTCCAAAACCCCTTTTTATTATATTAATGAATTAAATGCTGATATGGCCTCTGTGCGCATACACGGCGGCCGGATGGCAGAAGTTATAACACGGCATTAGCGACGAGTTTGCTCCTTCGTCCATGTTGCTGTGTTAAATTTATTACTAGAAAAATTTTTTACATTTTTGAAGCTGAGCAAACCTGTATACACAACCTTTAATCAAAGCAGCCATATTAGCCGCCGTGTCTGCGCACAGTCGCCATATCAGCGGTTTTATTTATATAAATATATTAAAACTATTTTAAAAACATTAATTAATAAATTACAAATACGGCGAATGTGGAAAGCCTTGATGGCGAATTTGGCTGCGTAAACAATAGTTATGTTTCCAAGTCCGCCGCTCTTTATAATATCAGATATAGTTACTTATTATAGATATAAAGCAATGCTGCCTTTACGAATCGGCGGACTCGTCATAAAACACTGGAATAAACCCTGCCATCCAGCCAACAAGGATTTACGCATACGCCATATTTGTATTTTAATACAATATTAATTTTACAACAGCCTCAATTAATATTAATATAGAACCATAATCAAGCTGGACAATTTGATCAATATAAAGATAACATTAATAATGAAAAAAATAATTAAAGTCACGCTGATTATTATCGGGTGTGTTGTTTTACTTGCTGGTATTTTTCTTGGCGTTTTAACCATCGCCGAATACAGACCCGCGGAAATTGAGAAACTGGAAATAACAAACGGCGGTGTAAATGCAAGGCTGCGGGTTAATGCTCCTGTCAATATACTTACATGGAATATCGGTTACGCGTCGCTAGATGAAAGCCAGGATTTTATCATGGACGGAGGGAAGGGAGTGCGTCCTTCAAGCGATGAGAACATAAGGCGCAATCTTCCGGGCATAAGAGATTTTATTTTAAAGACTGATTTTGACATCGCGCTCATTCAGGAGATCGATATCGCTTCCAAGCGTTCGTATTACATTAATCAGGTTGATTACATGACAGAAAATTTTTTTGGCGCTTTTGCTTTCGCGTATAATTTTAACAGCATTTTTGTTCCGATTCCCTTTCCGGAATTTATCGGCAAAGTAAAAAGCGGCCTTTTAACTTTAAACCGCTTCGATACAATCGAAGCCCTGCGGATGAGCCTTCCCAATCCTTTTTCATGGCCTACGCGCGCCGCGAATTTAAAACGCTGTTTATTGATTACCCGCGTTCCAATTGAAAATTCTTCCGCAGAACTTGTAATTGTAAACCTTCATCTGGAAGCGTACGATTCAAGCGGCGGCAGAGAAGCTCAGACAAAAACTCTTTTAGATTTCATGTACAGCGAATACGCTAAGGGAAACTATGTGATAGCAGGCGGCGACTTTAATCAGAATTTTCCTGGAATAGATCCGCGGCGTTTCGCGATTAAACACAGCGAATATTTTGTTCCGGGAAACCTGAGCCCGTCACTGCTTAATCAAGGCTGGCAATTCGCCGCCGACACGCAGATTCCGAGCTGCCGGCTTTTAAATGAACCATACTCAGGCGATTTGGAAAAGACGCAGCTGTATGTTATTGACGGATTTATTTTATCACCTAACATCGAGCTTAGCGGTATAACAACTTTCGATCTTGGCTTTAAGTATTCGGATCATAATCCTGTAAAAATGACGGTGACGCTGAAGTAAGCGCGGACGCTTTTTTTATCGCTTTAATTATGATACTGTAATGTTATGGAGTCCGCGTCATGCAGATTGATGATAACTTAATAACTTATCTGGAGGATTTGTCCTGCCTTACGCTTTCGGATACAGAAAAAACCCGGCTGACAGGAGACCTTCAAAAAATCCTCAGATCGGA
>Ga0209755_10003487_pt1 | contig 19669 bp, 28 predicted proteins | sample TergutCo191P1_FD_187301 | JGI IMG/M metagenome (GOLD analysis project Ga0209755, IMG submission 187301) | Cornitermes sp. P1 segment gut microbial communities from Petit-Saut dam, French Guiana - Co191P1 (SPAdes) (version 2) | ecosystem: Host-associated > Arthropoda: Insects > Digestive system...
AGACTTCCTAAATGATAAATAAAAGGCATTTCGCTTAATCGAATGCCTTTTTCTTATCCCCTGTCCAAATGTCCGGGCAACCTCTTACATCCATTAGATTATACCTCTATTACCCAAGACAGCTTTTACGCATAGATTATGGGTTATTTAGACACAAACTCACTACCATTCTTGTGAGTGGTGTGTATTCTGTTGTATAAAGTCATTCATTTGTGCTAAGAGTTGTATCTCCAATTCTGATGTAAAGAATTTATTCCGTGTAAGCAACATTCTTAGTCTTTCGGCTCTGAACGCACTCGCCATAATGCTTGTATCACAGAGCTTAGATATTTTGTCCGGTGTGGTTGCGCCTAATTCTTTGAGTACACCCATTGGCATAAGTAACCGTGCGGCAAACATATTTGCCTCTTGCTCGAAGTCCCGCACTTGGTATTTGCCGTGTCTTAGTAGTAGGTGTCCAAGCTCATGCGCTATACCAAATCTTAGTTGCGGCTTTGGTGTGGACTCGTTGTAGCAAATGATGTTCCTATCAGACACGCGGGCGCATATTGCAATACTGTTCTGTCTAAGGTTATCTTGGTCTATATATTCTACCGCTTGAGCGTGCTGTATGTATCCTAGTATCGTTATTCCGTTATGTGCCAGTATCTTGTGTAGGTCTACTGGCAGAGCCGTTATACCGCTTTTTAGGAGTGTTATCCATGCTAGGTCACGTATTCCGTAGTACGGCATCCGATGTCCGAATAAGTCTTGACTTGCCTTTGCCTCAGTTACTCCTGTCAATTCATCTAATTTATTAAGCTCCTGCTCCGTCAGCTCTCGGCTGCTCTTTGCCCCATTACGTCCGTATACAGTTAAACAAAAAATCCGCATACAAGTTAGTATACGGATTTTTTGTTTGGATTATATAAATTGTGTAGTCTCGTCAAATGGGTATATAAAAAATATTGGGCATTATTGTGGCTGACGGAAAATACAATATGCCACTTAGCAGTATAATTGTTATTAGAATTCCGCCAAGAGCAAATATAGTTATTATGGCTATAATGATTGCTAAACAACAAGCTCCTGACCAGCCTGCTTGTTTCTTTTGCACAACCGGACGGTCAACTATTACTGGTGTATATATGGGTTCGGCAGAGCTTTGCTGTATGTTGTTGACGATGTTGGTTGTATAGCTAACTTTCTTTTCAATCAAAAATGACGAACCGCAGTGACCACAAATGCCGGATTCTTTTGATTCGTCTACCTCGATGCTTGCGCTACAATTAGTGCAATTTGTGCTAACTAATGCCATTGTATTAAATCCCTTTTAGAAGTGCTTTTTGCTACTAGGGTCTTTTTTCATGCTGTCCAAAATCTTCAAGACAGTTTCAAGATTTTCTTCAGGTATATCGTACACCCTTTTACCGCCCCCGCTTCTAGCAAATGCTATTATTTGGTTTGGCTTATGTGGTGTGTCTTCTTCGGGGTCATATAAGCTTTTTGCTTTGCCTATCAAATAGTCTACTGAAGTACCATGAAAATCTGCTAATCGTTGTAACATATCTATATCAGGTTGTGCTTTTCCAGTCTCCCAAGTTGCATAGGTTTGTTGTGGCATACCTAATATATTGGCTAACTTAGCTTGACTCAATTCCTTTTCTGCTCTAAGTTCTTTTAGTCGTTCGGGTAGTTTATTTTGCATAAATATATTTAACCATTAAAATCGGTTGACAACCTAAAAAATTTGTTGTATAATGGATTTATTATTACCTATTTTATTGGTTAATGTCAAGTAAAACAACCGTTATATTCGGTTAATTCACACCAAAGGGAACGAAAATCAAGATATTGGTCAAGGAACCGGGACAAGCTCCCGAGGTTCGGACAGTGGATTATGATTGCAATAATACAAGCAATCTACGGGAGATTGTTGGTGGGTATATGCAGCTTGTACAGCTACTCCCCGACATATTCGTAGTAGTAGACGATGACGGCAAGCTTAAGGGTGCCGAACCGAACCTAATGGCTGTTGGATTTTCAAATCCTATCGATGTATTTGTTGGCACGCTGTTTTTTGTAGGCGAGTCACGGGATAACGAATACGGCGAGAGTGACTTTTGTTCATTGACGGATAGTCAGATTAAGTTTTTGGAGCTTTATTGTGACAAGGCAAGTATATCCGGCGATGATGTAATAACTACGGCCAAAGAAATAGTAGCCGAGCAGCTCCGCCGTGGCTGGACTGTAACAACATTCTAAAGGGAACAAAAAATATGGGAACAAACAAATTAGCCGTCCAGACGTCTGGACAAACAGAAAGTGTCACTATCCCCGTCCAGATGTCTGGACAAGAGTTTACGCCGTTTAGCACAAGCTATGATGTGGCTAGTGATGAAGAGCTGCAAGGGATTATAGATAGCTGCCTAGCCAGTGGCTCGGAGACAATATCATCAGGTAAGCTTGGCTTTGAGTTTAGCAGGTGTCCAAGGTTCGACAATTCCGTTACTGTGCTTGTTACATACAACGGCACTAGGGTTGATGGTCTTGGGTGGTGGGCGTATAATTGTTCTTTTGCTAGCGTGCGTAGTTGCCGTGACGATATCGATTCGTTACTTAAGGCAGTGTTCAAGTATGTGCCGGAGCTTAGAGCACTACATATAGCGCATTATGAGTCATCTATCCAGCAGTGCTTGGATGATGTCAAAAAGTCGTTTGTGCAATTGGGAGTCCTCTTTAAGCGGATGCGAGATGACAATGTTTTTCCCGGCGGTCTTAGTGGTACTCCTAATAAGTCAATGCTATTCTATGAGCATATAGATACCAAGTATGGTTTTAAGCGCGCTAGTGTCTGTAACTTGATTGCTATTGTAGAGACTTTCTGTAGTCCTGTAGATATTGAAGATTCAGTTAAGGGACATGAGCTTATGCCGGAGTTCGAGGGGTATAGCTACAGTCAACTAACAGAGATGTTGTCCTTACCGGCGGTTGTTACATATTTGGGTCAACGGGATACCTGCAATCAATCGGAGCTATTAGAGCAGCTGCCCCCACCAACTGCAACCATAGCGGATATCCGGGCGCTTAAGAAAGGTAAGCTCCCTAAGTCTCCTGCTAATTCGTGGGCATATGGATCAGCTGTGTTTATTACACCGGATGATGAGGATGAAGAAGATGACAAGGTATCAGTTGAAACGCTAGAATCCAATAAGCTAGATACCCGCGCCCAAGTCCTTGGAACATTAGATTACCACGATGTTATCGATGTATTGTTGGATTTGGCTTATTGTAACTCCTTTTACGCTATGGATATTAGGATAGCAATCAGTAACGCAATACACGACAAAAAGGTTGCCATCAAGATGGCGGGGTGTCGGATGGCTCTTAATCTGAATATGCGCTGCAACCATACGCCCGAGACCTGCCCCTATGACGGCAAAATGGATATGACTAAATGTAACGAGTTTTTAGAATCAATCTAATGTTATCTATCCCCTAACTCGAGTGTGGGGTTAAAGATATATACGGTAATGAGGCGTCCCCGTAAAAGTGGCGCCCGAACAAATACAAATAAAGGAATTAAATTATTATGGCAAAACAAGAACAAGCAACTATTGAGCAAGTAGTCAGCGACAAAGCTCCGGCGGTTAAAACTAAGGCAGCTAAGGTAGATACTATCGAGGTTAAGGGCAGGTGTTATACCGTAGAGGTTGAGGACTTTCGGACTAAGCTTAAGAAAAAAGAGGTTTATGTCAGTATTCAATCGCTTGGTCCGCCTATGGGTGAGACTGCGCTTATGGTGCAATTCGCCAAAAGAAGTAGTCGGCAAGGACAATTCCGGCATGATGCCTTAAAGTACCTTATAGATACCAATAAGCAAAGCTTTGATGTTGACCTAACCCTATCGCTAAGGGAATTTGTTAGTAAGGATACCGGCAAGCTCGAGACAAGTGTCCGTATAACAATGGTGCCGCCTTTTGGGTCTAAGGACGGTCAGCCGTATCGCATGAGCGTTGTAGATAAGAACGACAAGGTGTTACTACTTGCTGTCGGGCGTGAGCTTCTTAATGTAACCAACGATGATGAGGGGGCGGCTTAGCTATGGCTTGCGACAAATGCATGGGTACCGGGTGCCCTCTACTTAGCGGCTCACATTGTGACGATTGCCCTATGGTGGATGAGCTGGATTATCCAAACAAGTAAATAACAATCGGGTGGTGTTCCCTGCCCTTAGGTTATATGACCCCCTTGCTCAAAATGGCTAATATTAGTAGTTGCGCATGGGGGTGCATGAGGTCAAAGGTATTGTATTGTATCGGTTCGATTCCGGTAGGTCTCAAATATAGAGGTGAAAAATGTTTTTTGGCAAGAAGAACAAACCTAAACATAGGTCAAAGCGCCGTGAGTACAAAGTAGAATTTGTTGGCAATAAAACTAGCTACTCGCCTACTAGGACTGAAACTATTACCCGTGAATTTGTCTCTACCAAAGAGGCTAAAAAGCACGCCGGCGGTTATGCCCATTATGGATATAGTGAAGTGAATTTCACAACGCCAAAAGGCAAGAGGTATAGCAAGAAGTATAAGAGTAGGTATGATTAAAAGGATAGGCATATTTTTACTAGAGCTGTTATTGGCGGTACTCAAGCTTGCGCTGCTGCCGCTTATTATCCTTGGCAAAATTATTCTTAAGCTCCTAGAGCGTCCTATTGACTTCTTTGTATCAATTAAGCTCTACTACCCTACTCTAATCTATTTCGGAAAGTTTTTTATAGTTGCTCTATCCGTAACAGTCGGTGCCGGCGCATGGGTAACGCTCAACGGTATCCATATCCGTATTGTGCACCAGTTCGAACCTCATCTACTAATCCCTATCGGTTTATTCATCTTATCCCTATACATAACTATTCGAACCTTTGTTTGCTTTGCTAAGCCTATGTTTTACATCCGCCTAAGCTTTAGGCACGCCGAGTCGGTTATTAGCGGAAGTCGGGTTAGAGAATATACTGGACTGCCCGGGGCGGGCAAGAGCTTATCCATGGTCTATGACAGCTACATAGTCGCAATGCACCAGTATGAGGACTTACTCTTTGAGGGGCATTACCAAAAGGCTATTAAGCAATACGACAACTTTGGTAATCCTAATCCGGATATCTTAGCGGATAAAGAGCGAATACTCAAGACTGTGACGGAATCTGTTGAGCTTTATAAAGAGCAAAGAGAGCTGCCCCCTATACCGCTACTGTACTCTAATATCCCTATTGCCGACCGTGAGGGTCATTTTAGTAGTAAGGTTACAATAGACCACTATCTACAGAATAACCGGGTTGCCGAGAATGGTGTACTGGTATTGGATGAGGGTGCGGACCTATTTAGTAACCAACGTAGCATACAGGCAAATAAGCCGGTACATGAGAATGAGCTCTTAGCGGACTTTACCTCTAAGCCTAGGCATTACTTTAATGGGTATTTGTTCTTTGCCGAGCAGGACGGTGGCGAGCTCTTCATCGGTATTAGACGGGTGGCTACAGCTAGAGAATGTCAGCAATTTAGTAAGGTTTGCCTGCCGGAGCGCTTGTTATATAAGCAGGCTAAGCTACGCAATTGGGTTATGACTAGAGGCGGCTTTATTAATGGTAAAAGCAAGAAAAAAGCTCTACGGCGCTATGACAGGATTATAAACAAATGGTTGTTTAGGCGTTATGTTAGGCTTGTTAGGCGTATTGGTAGGATTGGTTTTTTTGTGGTTAATTACCGTGACTATATGCCGTCCAGAACAACGGTTACTATAGGTACGGGTAAAGCCGTAATGCCCATTAATATGCCCGTAGGGTACGAAACAAGGGCGTACAGGAACGACTATGTTTGCTTAGACAAAAAACTCTCTTTGGATATCTTCAGTAATCTGTACATTAAGCGCAGTAATAAGTCCACTCTTTTTGATGGTCGTAAGGTAGTGGCGGAGTTGGTGGACAAGCTAACACCATCAGAGCTTAAGCTTATTAATGACAAGCACGGCAACAACCGCGCTAAGATGATTGACCTACTGGCTAAGAGTGATTTAGCGTTAGAATATGCCGAACAAATATTGCGGGAGAAAATCCACAAATGATTATCTTAACCATAGTTGCTATTGTCACACTGAAGGCGTTGGATGCTATTGTAGAGCTAGCAAAATTACTGCTGTGGGCGGTGTTCGCTATACTGTCACTCCCATTTAGCTTGTTAGGCTCTCATGATTCGGATATTAAGGTCAAGGCAAAAAAGGGCAAGCGAGGCTGGAATGGTGTACACCCATTTGTGATTGACGATAATGTTGACGGTCATTATGAGGGTTACAGCTTGACCCACAATGGTGACTACGGCAATGTGCCTTTATCTAAGAACCCAAACCCACAGGACGATAGGCAGTCCTATGCTAGACCGTATAAGTATAAGGCTAAGGATAGCGATTTACATAAAGAAGAGTTAGAGGGGTGGCGAATGCCTCAAAGGGATTTGGATAGATTACGTGGACTCCCATCTACGGATAAGACACCCAACCTTACATACAAAAAAGACGGCAGGAACAGGCGCCGTCATAAATAATCCAAATAAAAAAGAGTGTCCCCGCCCAGTCGCAAGTACACGCAGCAACTGCCTGTAACCCCGCACACGGTCGACACCCTTACATATAGTATATGTCATTATCCCCGAATTGTCAAGGGGTTTTTGAGATAAAAGTAACAATTATTTTTTGGGTGGCGACCAACGCTAAAGGAGAAACATTATGTTCAGTATTTTTAAGAGAAAGGGTAAGAGCTTAAGTCAGCAACGACAAAATGACTTTGCTTATGCTAAGGGCGCTATTAAGAAGGGTGAGAAGTTATCCAAACGAGATAAGCAGCTCATTGCGGTTGGACGCACACAAGTACATCTACAGCAGTCTGATGTAGCGGCATACAATAAGGCTACGCCGATGCAAGCCGCCGAGCTTGTTAAGGCAAATCAAGCTATAGGCAGCGCTAAGAAGTCTAAAAACGGTGCCGCTGTAGCACTATATAGTGACCAAAAGAAACGTATCAAAAAGGCTATATTCCAAAAGAAATACTAATTATCCCCTAACCGTCCCCCGCTTACAGAAATAGCCGGACGGTATTATCTTATGGAGAACAATTATGAAAACAAGTATAAATAATAAATTAAGGTTAAGCGTAGTCCTATCCGCATTAGTTTTTGTGTTGTGTGGTATAGTGGCTATTGGACTAAGTAGACCAAATAATAATGTGAGTGCAACACCCGAATACTCCAACAGCAGTATGACTGCATGGTTCTATAACGGCGCTATTATGACAAGCGTGGATTCACTTATCATTACCCACGGTGGCGCCGGTGGCTTTATGTTCGGCGCTATTGGCTTGTTCCCCGGCTTACCCGATGTCCGTGGCGGCACTATATCTACTGCGGCGTCTTGGGGGTCACTACCTAACGGCTCAATTGCAAGCTTTGGGGTGACACACTTTGGACCCTCTCATACCGGCTCAATAGTAACCTTTAGCTGGCGTGACTTTGTTAATGATTTTAGCCTTAACAATATTACTGCTACTACTAACCCTATGGTAAGCGGAAGCAATATCCAACATCTACCGGCCGGAGAGCTAACGGGCGTACACACGATTGTTCTTACAATCCGCTATTCAAGTGGCTCCGAGACCTTTTGGGCAGTAGTGGAGACTAATCCCGTAACTGTCCCCCTACCGCCCGACCCTATGCCCCCACGTGGACATAGCTTTGCCGGATGGTATACGGACAGCGCCTTGACCAATAGATTCGAGGGTACAACTGTTGGGGCAGATATTACGCTCTTTGCTAGGTTCTCCCCTATCGTCTACAGCATCCGGTTCTTTGTTAATGGTGGGGATATGCTCATAGGGGCACCCACTACATACACCGTGCTAAGTGACACCATTACGCTCCCTATCCCTACAAGGGTGGGGCATCACTTCCGTGGGTGGTATACTGTACCTACACTTGACGGACAGGCTGTCACCGCCATAGAGCAGGACAGTATCGGGGACAAGTCTTTTTATGCCAGGTGGGAGATTAAGCGCTTTACTGTCACCTTTATGGTTGGAGATAACGTGCACTATTCCGTCACTGTGGATTGGGGAACAATAGTATCCCCTCAAGCGATGTATTTTGTTGACCTTGTAACATTCAATATTATTGACATAGCTTTTGCCGGCGCTGTTTATGAGGATTTGCAGTTCTATGCGGACAATCCCATTGGGGTATTCAATCGCCTAACCTTTGATGTGGGCGGCAAACAAACCTCACAGCTATTAGCGTTTAACTATAGCCTAGACAATCTGTTCGTCCCGATTGCTCCCAATGGCTACTTATTTGCCGGATGGTACCATGACCAAGCCTTTGTTGTTCCGGTGCTAGACTCTGACCGTCTTACCGAGCATATGACTATCTTCGCTAGGTTCGTAGAGGCTCCGCCTACTACCATATGGCAAGCCTTTAATGCGTGGGCGGCAAGGAATCTTATAGCTATTATAATAGTTGGTAGTATTGTATTAGTATTTGGGTCTTGCTTATTCTTAGGCGGCAAAAAGCGTAAACGGCGATCTACTTACGGTAGGTAATTAAGGATGGTGTAATATGATTAATTTTAATAAGCGGCTCCGGATTATTCTGCCGGCTGTATTATTACTTTTGGCGCTGCTAGCTATTGTTGGTATAGTCATGAGGGTCAATCCGGTCTCTGCTGCAACGTTACATCCGGTGTTTATACAGGTACACTTCGATGGCAACGGCGGTACCCTAACGTCTCCCCATACAGGCAGTGCTTGGGTTATTAAGGGCAATGGGGTCAACCTAGCCGGGCGCCCAACCTATGAGATAGTGGGACTACAATTTTTGGGTTGGTCCAATGTACGTATACCGCATGGACAAGATATTCCCGACACAGCTAAGCTTAGTCGCATCCAAAACGGACACTACCTAACGGGCGCCGCTATTGCATCCGACTCTTATGAAATTGCGCCATATGTCTGGCAAGCCGTTACCCGTTATGCTGTGTGGGGTGTAGCTTACTTCGATTCAATATTTGAGCTTAACGGCGGCACATTAACGGACGGTAATCTTCGTCAATCCATTCGGTTTGGCACAAGACCCTTAGCGCCTACAGCTATACGTGATGGGTATATCCTTTATGCTTGGGAGTTTAGTTTGGGTGCCGGTAATACGGAGCAGGTTGTTGTGCCGCAATTTTTGCCCTTTCAGCCTAACTACGCTAGGGTCTTTAGAGCCGTATGGTATGCTCAAGGTGCCGTAGAAGAGCTGCCGGACGGCTCAAGGCAATTTCGGCGCCCGGTATATTGTTATAGCGGTCAAAGGTTATTTTTCTTCCCCGCCTTAGGTAACATGGTAGTTAATGCCTTGGGTAGACCGGCGCTTACCCATGACGGTGAGCTTATGACTTACAACGAGGACACCGGAGAGTTATCAGATGAACGCCGGCGGCATATAGACCTTGTAGCAAGGACTATTGCCGGCGCTAGGCGCTATGTTATCAATTACAGGCGTTACAATATGGTTATGGTTAATCAAAATGATGTGTTGTTTAAGATTGGACTTAGACCAAATACTTCCCATAATCCATACTCGTTTATTCGTCATATTCTACTTACACGGACTAGGCGCACCGGCTTGTGGTACGATGGCCTTGCTTTTTTGGGCAATCCACAGTATGATTATTCGGATATATGGGGTACTGTTATACCTACAAGATATTTAACTAACCCCGACCCTACTTTGCCTATACCGTCCAATATTCTGTTTGCCAAACATTATGCGCTACAGGCTGCTATTGGAGTAACGCTGTTGGCTTGGCGCTTACCGCCATGGGGTACTGTTAGGGACCTAATGCGTGAGATTGTTCGTATTGAGGATGAGTACGGTATTGCTCTCGATGTCCCCGGCTCTATCCGTAGTGACCGGCGTTATGACCTTGGCGGCAGAATACGAGTAGAGTCTGACACGGGGCAACTTATGTGTACTGTAAATTCACCTCTCATCTGTAATCTTGCCCGTCCTCTAATTCGGGATAATGCCGGCAACTACATAGACTTTTTTGGTAATACCTTAACCATAGCCACAACCGATGGGCAGCAATATGTCTTAGACCAAAGCGGCGAATTTATTAGAGCTGCCGCTCGCACTGCCTTAGAAGACAACTATACCCTAGTCTTCCCGTGGCTTGAAAATAGTAAAGGTGTTTGGCTACAAGTCCCTGCCAAGGCTCGTATAATGTCTGTTAATCCTTTTGTGTATCGGGTCTATGACCTCAATGGCTATAGGCTTTGTGACACGCCGGAGTTTAGACCGCCTGAAGATAACTCCTCTATGGAGAACTCCGCCCGGGAGCGGTATCCCGAATTGTTTGTTGGTGCTAATTGGTGGAATCAGCTGCCGCCATGGCTTTTTACTCCGTTAGATAATCTTAGGCTTTGGGTTGGACTTCCCGACTCCGGCATTGGATGGATTGGCACTGTCGCTTTGGGGTTAGGTATTGGTATTGTCGCTTTTATTATAGCGCTTATTTTACTAGCCATAATTATTGCAGTTATTGTTGGCATCATTATCTTGCTTTCTGCTGTAGCTCCGGCTATTGCCCCCATGCTCCCTATGCTAGGCAGCGCTCTTGTATCACTCCTACAGCTCCTTGGCTCCGGCTTTGTATCTATCGTTACGGCTCCGGTTGCTCTCATTAGTGGCAGTTCTAAGTCAAAGCGCTCTATGTATCCACGCAACAGACAACACAAACACAAAAGGCATCATTATTAATTGTTGCCGCTCTCTCCATCCACTCTACCACACTCTTTGCTGCTGCAATCACCCTAAGTGGATTTATCCTCTTAAGATTGCAGAGGCAAACCACTGCCGTTCTTCGGCACTCTTAAGCTTAGCGGTAGCCATGCTAAAATAGACTTGCACGGCAGCAACCAAATGGGATTTATCCCCTTTGAGTTGCTGTCGGCAAGGATATTGCCGCATGGCTATGGCGGATAGTCAAGGGGTTTACAGCCAAAAGTTTTTGCCTTACCACTTAGGTCAAAGTCGTTACCTTTGTGCCTAACCCCTTAAGCTTCAGCTTTCGGCAAAAAGTTTTGCGCCCCTTGACTGTCCGTCAAGCTAAGCGCCTGCAAGCCTAAGCTTGCCTCTGCCTCACGGACTAACTTCGTCCGCTACACCATCCTTGGAGGATATCGTATAGCTGTAACTACGCTGCCAAAATAGGGTAATAACCCTCGCTTTCTGCCCCGATGGGGCACACCGAACCAGCCGCATTAAGCCGCGCGTAGCGCGGCGTTGCGGCGGGTCTCGACCTTATGTAAACAACCGAGAGCACGAACCTGTAAACAATGGGTATGGAGCTATGCCAAAACTGACATCATTTCCGCCGTGGTTACATCTAATGTAGCTACGGCGCGGTATTATAGAGGGAACATATAATACATGAAAAACATCAAAGACATATTGCCTATCATCCAAACTGTAGAGGATTACGATGCTATTATATATAGTCAATTCCGTAATCTACAGTTTAGCGAGTATTGCAGCGAATTGGCGCAAGAGGCATTGGATATTGGTGACTTAGATGCTCATAGGGTGCTTAGTAATCGTGCGTTATCATATAGGCTATGTAATAAGGTGTTGGACTTTGACCATCATGCCAACCACTATGTTAAGGACTTTGTTAGCACTAAGCGCTGCAACTCCCGGTTCTGCCCCGATTGCTCCAAGCGAATGGCGAATACTAAGGAATATAAGCTCTCACCGGCATTATATGAGATAAAAAAATACTGCGATATATTTAATATAACTTTGACTGCCACAAATTGCCAAGGTAGTAATATGCCGCCTGGATTATATGATCCAAAATGCTTTGAGCTTAGACCTCACCTTGACCATATGGCAAAATGCTTTAAGACGTTAGATAGTTACTTAAGGGGTAAGGTTAAAATTAAGGGGTTAGACTTTAGTTTCTTGGGTTATGTCGGCGGACTTCGGAGTTTAGAGATAGTTTGGCACCCGGAGCGATTATATCATCCGCATTACCATGGATTCTTAATACTCAAAAAGGGTCTAATTTTACTAGGGCGGCATAAGAATAAATTTAGTAAAAAAAAAGGCAATAATATAATCTATTATTTCAGCGACTTTGAGGTACTTATCCAAAAAATTTGGTATTTACTTATTAACCGCCAAAAGGTCACACTAGAATCCATAAATAAGGTAACGCTTGGCTACAGTTGTAAGGTAGAATATGCGGACAGTTGGCATCAGAGCTTTAAGTACATAACTAAGCCGTCTAAGCAAGGCTTAATGCCTAAGGATGTATTTGTTGACCTTACGGACGCATTGCATCTTAAAAAGTCTATACAGTGTTACGGGATATTGTCTAAGCTCAAGCTTCGGCTAGAAAAGGATGATATAGACGAACAGGCGGACACTGCTTATGACGATATCAAATATTATCTTAATAACTACGACCCGCCTACTAAAACACATGAGACTCCTTTTGAGGTTAGGGGCAATATCTTACGGGGGCAATCTATATATATCACTCGCCGTAGGATAAACAAACTACTTAGAGAGGGCAATACAATTGAGGATATTATATCTATGCTACAAGCTAGATACGGTATAGCGGTACAAGAGGTTATGGATGGACTGCCGGCTGATTATGCTATTAAGCTCAAGGCCAAGCAGGACGTATCTGCTTATAAGCGTATCCGGGAAGTATCCGGCTGGAACAAATCCGACACTCCTTCAGATGAGACCATAGCCTACAGGCACAGGATGATAGCGGCTGCAGAGGCAAGTCATATAGCTAAGCTTGAATCCGAATACTCTATTCCGTCTACAAGTGCTACGGATAACACCGCTTTTATTGGGTCAATATCTAAGACATTATCCAAAAGACAACCTAAGAATAAAACAATAAAGATGCCTCAACCCAAAGAATCCCCCACCGTATCTATAGACTTAAGGGTGCAAATCCGAACATTATTGGGAGTGGAGCAATGTAGTCCAAAAGACATTCCGTAAACTTAATCCTAAAATTAAGCAGATTTCTATGTTAGATAAGGATGGTGACTAAATGATAAAATCCATCGGATATAATCAGCAACAAATTATTAACGATATACTCACCTTACATAATCACGGCCGGAGTATTGATTTTGACCCTTGCTATAATGTGGGTGGTTTTTATAAGTGCGGCACGGTTACTGGCCCGAGGGTTAAGGCAGATATAGCACCGCTATTGCCGGGAGTATTAAAGCTTGATGTTAGGGAGCTGCCATTTGCTGATTCCGAATTTCGTTCAATAATATTTGACCCACCCTTCATTGTATCTTCAACTAGCGGCTCCCAATGCAACATGGCTAAAAAATATGGTTCATTCGATACAGTTGAGGAACTGCATTTGTTTTATCGTCAATCTTTACTCTCTCTTAAGCGAGTATTAAAGCATGGCGGTCTACTTATTTTTAAGTGTCAGGATTTTGTCCATGCACGCAAACAACACTTAATACTACCTTATCTTTGCAGCTTGGCCCGAGAGCTGACTTTTTGTTGTCGTGATTTGTTTGTGCTGCTTAATAATAATCGTATAAATGGCAGTATAAAAAAGCAACAACACGCACGCAAGCACCACTGTTATTTTTTGGTGCTAAAATGTAATAAGCGATTGGATAAAATTTCTAAATGAAACGACAGCATTCACTAATATGGTTATATAAGTCACTTGTTGATGAGGGGTTCTTCTTCTTTGCTAGGTCCCACTCCCTTAGCGTAGATAAGACCGTACTGCATATTGCCTATTTAGACTACCTATGGCAAGAGCAAGCCATTATGGTTATTAGGACATCCACTAATGCCTACCGTATATACTATTGCAATGAGCTTGTTCGCACTCGCTCCGTTAAGGATACTAAGGCTACCCTCTACGCCATCCGTGACGGAATCCTTGACACTACTAAGCTCTACGGCTCTATGACGCTCCAGGAACTCAAGACATTCGACAAATCCAACTACCGCCTCAAGCTTGCCATATATGACCGTATAGCAAGACTTCCTAAATGATAAATAAAAGGCATTTCGCTTAATCGAATGCCTTTTTCTTATCCCCTGTCCAAATGTCCGGGCAACCTCTTACATCCATTAGATTATACCTCTATTACCCAAGACAGCTTTTGCGCATAGATTATGGGTTACTTTTGCTTATGAAGTAATGAACGCAATTCAAGACGTCTACTACAATCAAACTTAGAAAGGTCCTTAAGCTCTGCCAAAGTTATCACGCTATAATACGAACATCTTTTGGAAATATCATCAACAATCCAGTCCAGTAGCGCTATAGTATCTACAACATTGCGCCTACGATAAAGCTTACCATCATAATAGACCCTATAAGCTAAAGCGCTTGTACGAAATATAGTTATATGTTGGTCATCAAACATATGGTCAACATAAACAATATGAATAGATGAACTATCCAAAGATATATCGTAGCGCTTAGCAAAGGAAAAGAAAAACCCTTGACGTAAACTATGTATTAGATGGATTAGATGATATTTTTTATTCATTATTAGGCGGTTTAATAGTATTGGCAACAAAACCAACAACACGTTCGGGGTAAAGCTCTTCGATAAAAATCTCAACGACCCTTTTTAATTGACCAACTTGAAACATATAGTTTGGGAATCTCTTAAAAAGGTCATACCAAGTACCAAACCCGGAAGCAATAGCGACAAGGTCATTAAAAAGAATAGCATTCCTATCGACCTCAACATCCTTGGAAAAAGAAGTCCAGTGACCTTGGATAAGCGACTCATCATATTGATACTTATCCGGGTTATGCTTGTGCGTAAGATAATCGAAACAAGACTGCGGACAGGTTGCTATCTGACATAACAAGTTTTCATCACCATCAATCTTATATTGATTAAAAAAACTTAGTCGTTGAGGATTAAGCAAGTTAACAACCACATGATAATGCGGTGGCTTTATACTCCCGTCCTCAGTAACATCCTTGTCATGCAGTATATAGGCACACTGCTTTATACTAGGGCAAGAGCTTAAAGCTTTTACTATCGTCTCCGAATATGTCACAAGTGTCCAATTCCTGCTTTGTTTGTTTCTCATAAGAAAAAATATCCTTAAAATATCTTGTATTGTAATCTACCTTAGATTTACGCATGGTTATATATCCCCTCTTTATTACACCATGCTCTGCCCACAACTCAAGCTCTGCGTCCCCTTTACGAAAACGCCTAGGCTTATATGGACTAATGTTTAGACTCTCCACCTTTTCGTAATAAACATAGTAAGTACGCAACCATAGTCCCCAAAAACTCTTCGTATACTCTACCTTAACAGCAAAATCCCTATTAAGCTCACGGATAATCTTCCAAGGTCTGTCACTGTCCTGAACGCTAACGAGTGTATAAGAATTATATAAATGGCGCTGAAGCGTTAAGAACAATGGGAATTCGGGATAAATCTTTGGAAGAATATCTTTCATCCAATTTGGAAAATATACATTAACGTCATCCAAGAAATATGGAATGCCCTCATAATCCGAATTAAACTCAAACGGAAAAACCTTGCCCAAAACAAAGGATTTAGGAGTATTACCATGCATATTGAAGTAATCCGACGGATGAACAACTTTAGCATTAGAGCTTACAGGAATGTTACTAAGAGGGGCAATCTTACGCGCGAGAAAATTCATGCACAGAGTCTTACCGCTCCCCTTAGAGCCACAGATAATGCCATTACCCTTACATAGATTATGGAACAATCTATTTTGCCTTAAGGAAAGCAAAAGGATTACAACAGGAACCAAGGGCAATAAACATAGGACTAAAAGAATAATAGATTCCATTATTTATACCTCCAAAAACAAAATGCAAGAAAACCAAGAAGCACAATAGAAACGCATAAAAAAACTGTAGAAAGGACAAAAAACTCTATAAAGGAAAATCCTAAAAAGAAAGAATATAAACTAAAAATATTTTTCATAATACCTCCGAGGAAAAATCAAAATAAAGCTGATTAGGGTCTTTAACCTTTACACGTTTTTTGTGGTCTCCACGAAGACGAGACATTACATCACGGCGCATATCGTCTGAATAACGAGAACAACAGTATAAACAATATTCACGAGGCAACAACTCATCTCCCTTGTTGAAAATCAAAACAGTTCGGGTTAAACGGCAAAAGTCACAAGTAATAAATAACTCAATTACCATAGGGACTAAATTCTCCGTGTTCATAGATTAGAAATGTTTTGTTACGTGTTACGGGGGGGCCATGACGCAGTATGGCCACCCCCCGCAACACGTTCACAAAATAGTCACAGTTACAGGAATGGTAAATACTCTTTAACAAACTTTAGCATAAACAAGGTAGCTAACGTTGGTGTACTGAATAATAAACCGAAATTAAGACCACCAAGAAAGCTAGTGTTAAAGGTATTAGATACGGCTGTAGGTATCGGGATTACAACCGGTATATACCGGAAGTTAACAGCGATACTGAACGAGGGCAAGTATATAGGACCTAAGTTAAGGACATGGAATGTAGGGACAACAAGAGGTATAGGTATATCCAAGATAATACGCATAGGTATATAAAACGGAGTGAATATAAATTCCCACAAATGTCCTACACCTTGTATAAGGGTCATAACGTGCCCATAGAGCGTATAAAGCATATAACCGACTGTCATTAGTCACCTCCTATCTTTAAGCCTATAAAGCTACCTACAAGACCTAGAATGAGTATAAAGCCTATAAACATACCCAAAGTAAACCCGGGGAATAACTGAACAGTATTCAGCGCGTCAAAAAAAGAGAAAAAACCTCTAATTAGGATACCGAAGAAATCCGTACCGGCAACGCTGTCATTAACACCATCTAACCAACCCCGGCGATGTCCGTCCTCAAAGCCTTGCGAAAAACCAACGTCGAAACCTTGAGACCATCCAATGGTTTGTCCGGTCATCTCACCATAGAGGTAACCCCTAGAAAAACCACTGAAATCACCTTGGGCATAACCGCTTTGGAAGCCTTGAGAATAACCAAAGGAAACACCATCATTCCAACCGGATTGTCTACCAAGAGAATAACCCTCTGAAAAAGTACGAAGCCAATGACCACCAAAATACTCTCGAAGAGAAACAATGGTATTAAATTCAGCAGAAACAAAAAGGTTAATAAGACCAAAGTCATTAACAGGGTTATTAGTAACTATAGAGTTAGCGACAGTATCGAACCAAGGAACAACAATATTAGCGACAACAGGAACCGAATAGACAAGTGTCATAGTAACACTTATAAGAGAGCCATACTGCCTTAAATACCAAGGGACATTAAGAACATAACGAGAGAAGTCAGGGAAAGCAACACCACCGGAAGAAACAGGGAACGTAACACTAACACCCTCGCTAACATTATAATTCCAAAAAGAAAGTCTAACTTGGCTAAAGCTACGAGCCTCGATAAGAAACGGCAAGAAAAATGGATGAATGAATATAGAGCCGAAATAAGCACTATTAGGATTAGAAGTATGCTGATGACGTCCAGTTATATGTTGGAATCCAAAAGATGTTTGGTTAACGAGATGGTTACGAAAAAATGATAATTCACCGACATTAGATACAGAACCATAACCACCATCAACAAAGACTACACCATCCCAAGAACGGGAACGCTCCGTATTTGTTGGAGCAAACTCATTTTGAGGGGTCCAAGTAAGCTGAAGAGCGCTTGCCGTATCTACTCCCCTATTAGAACAATGGGAAAACAGTAGGAACAACCCAAATAGGATTGTGGCTACAAGAGCGCCCCAAAACAGGCATGACGCACCCTTAGACTTTTTAGGCTTATTACTCATCTTTTTCTACCCCCAAATGATTTTATAGGTAGCATTATAAGGCTTGCAAAGATACGTACAATGAATGCCATTATTAGACCATAGACGATTATAGATACTACAGCTAGAACCAATTGACCTAAAGGCAACGTGAACCAAGGGACATAAAAGCCAACGGATACGATTGTAGTGTCCAAACCAAAGTAGGTTAAGGCATCAATAAGAGGCTGTGTCAAGAATACGATAACATACGCAAAATCCGGCATTAGAACCACCCCCTAGTAGATTTTTTGGACTTACCCTTGCGACCCTCTGAATAACCATAAGCATAGGCACCGGCAATGTAATACGTTTGTTTTTTGGACTTAGCGGCCTCTTTTTTTTGACGGCTTGCTTTAGCCTTTTTGGCGCTCATAGAACTACCAGTTTGACTGTAGGCTTTACCACTGCTAAACTTAGCGGAAGCCTTTTTAATACCTTTTTTGGCGAAAATAAATTTTGGCATAAGATACCTCCATAAGGATAAAAAGTGAGGTTAGAGGGCAAGCCTTTATTGTGCTACACCTCTAACCTATCTTGTGTCTAACCTCACTTTGTTTGTATTTGTGTTATCTGCCACGAACTCTATGTATAAGCCGTATAACGAAGCGTACAGCGAAGAACAATAGAGACATAGCAACCATTAGTGCAAACAGTGCACCAACTATAGTAAGACCATCAGTAGGGTCATACAGGATACCGGATATACCACTAAAGATACTGGTGACAACACCAACCAATCCGGTAGCGGCAGCTTGAACAGCAAGCATGAAGGAAGTTATAAATGTCATTTACGTTTTACCCCCTTTACCGTCCCCCAACGATTGATTATGAGACTCTAGCAATAGCCAAGAGGAATCATTCAGATAAATACGACCAATGGACGCTTTGACAACCGACGGAGAAGAGTCACAAGGTCTCAAAAAGTTGTAAGGCTTGTTGGTCTTAGTGCTAACAGCGGTGTCCTTAACTAATGTTACGTTAATGTTCATGTTTTTTGTGTCTCCTTATAAACACAGGCGCTTTTGTTTTGTTACATTTTTTTTTATATATATTTTTTCCTATACTTTAGTCTGCGCCTATTAGACAAAAGAAGTTCAAGGAACAAATCAGAAGCGTACCCAACGAAAAAATTCCGAACTCCAAACACCTACAAGATGCGCATAAGAGTTAGAATCGAGAGAAGAAGATTTTTTAGTAAAAAGTCTACAATCAGACACTAAAAAGAAAGAATTTTCTGCAAAAACTTTCTTAAAATATGAACTAGAAATGCGCTTTGCAGATGAATCACTCCGAGCATAAAAATGATAATTTAATGTAGAATAAAGTCCTACAGTTATAGAGCAAACATAATTTGATTTTGACATAACACCTCCAGCGGTTTGGACGCAACCCCTTAACCTAAGTTGACTACTAATCTTTAGTAGCAATAAAAATATTATACTACTAATTTTTAGTATTGTCAACTATTTTTTAGTAGAAATATGATATAATATATACAAATGAACAAAATTTTTATGGAAAAACTTAAAACAGCGCGAAAATACAACAACCTAACACAAAAACAACTGGCGAACGAAATAAACATATCAGAAACAGGATACGCAATACACGACAAAAAGGTTGCCATCAAGATGGCGGGGTGTCGGATGGCTCTTAATCTGAATATGCGCTGCAACCATACGCCCGAGACCTGCCCCTATGACGGCAAAATG
>Ga0209755_10003488_pt1 | contig 19668 bp, 20 predicted proteins | sample TergutCo191P1_FD_187301 | JGI IMG/M metagenome (GOLD analysis project Ga0209755, IMG submission 187301) | Cornitermes sp. P1 segment gut microbial communities from Petit-Saut dam, French Guiana - Co191P1 (SPAdes) (version 2) | ecosystem: Host-associated > Arthropoda: Insects > Digestive system...
GCTCTTGCTTTGTGCCTATAACGGAAACCTTAACTGTTGCATAAGATAAATCTGCGGTTACATCAACGCCGGAAATAGAAGCTAAACCTACATTGGGATTTTTCAAGCCGTTGTGCAGAAGAAGGGAGATCTCTTTTTGGATAAGAGAACCCAACCTCACCGTTCTTTTAGACTTCATTTGCTATCGTTCTCCTTAGCCAAATCCGCTAAAGTGCGAGCAACAGTCACCTGCTTGAAGAATATAAGAACATCACCTTCTTGAATATTATCGTAACCTCTCAGGCCAATACCGCATTCAAGGCCGGACTTCACGGAAGAAACATCGTCCTTTACACGTTTCAGCGACTGAACCTTTGTAAGGCCAAGCTCAACTCCATCTCTGTAAACATGAACCTGAGACTCCCTGTCCACCAAACCGCTCTTCACCATGCAACCGGCGATCAAACCGATCTTCGGAATTCTAAATACCTGGCGAATTTCTGCCTCGCCTGTCACCTCTTCTTTGGAAACAGGTTTCAGCAAGCCTTCTATTGCGCCCTTTATCTCATCTATAACATCGTATATAACACGATATGTTTTAATTTCAACACCCTCTTGCTCCGCAAGTTCCCTTATGGCGTGAGAAGGCATCAAATGGAATGCTATGATAATCGCATTGGATATAGACGCTAAATGAACATCGTCATCGTTGATTGCGCCAACACCTTTGCGAACAATTTTTATCTTCACCTCGTTGTTGGAAAGATTTGCCAAAGACTCTGCCAACGCTTCGCAAGAACCGGCAACATCTGTTTTGATGAGCAAATTGAGCTCGGATATTTTTCCGCTCTTCGCTTCGTCGTAAACCTGTTCCAAAGACATACGAGCTCTGAAACGGAGTGCTCTTTCGTGAGCAGCTTGCTGGCGCTTCGCTGAAATTTCCGATGCAGCCTGATCGCTTTCCACAACAACCAAATCGTCGCCCGCCTGCGGCGTGCCTGTGAAACCCAACACCTGGCAAGGCGTGCTCGGGCCGGCTTCCTTTAAAGCATCGCCACGTTCGTTAAACAAAGCTCTAACTCTGCCGCTGTAATTTCCGCACACAAAACAATCACGAACACGCAAAGTTCCGTTTTGCACCAAGATAGTAGCAACAGTGCCTTTGCCCGCATCCAAACGGCTTTCAACAACTGTGCCTCTTGCGCTGGAATCCGGGTTCGCCTTTAAATCCAAAACTTCAGATTCAAGTGCCAGCGTCTCAAGCAATTTATCCATGCCTTCGCCTGATTTGCATGATACTTTCACGCAACTTACACTGCCACCCCATTCTTCAACCTGAACTCCCCTTTCGGAAAGCTGAGACATTATCTTATCTGTGTTTGCAGTTGGCAAATCAATTTTTGTAATGGCAACAACAATCGGAACATGCGCAGTTTTTGCAAGCTCAATAGACTCAACCGTTTGCGGCATCACCATAGAGTCTGCTGCAACAACCAAAACTATAACATCTGTAACCTGCGAACCACGAGCTCGCATTGCATTAAACGCTTCGTGGCCCGGTGTATCCAAAAATGTGATTTTTCCGTTAGGAGTTTCAACCTCATAAGCACCTATGTGCTGAGTTATGCCGCCAGATTCTCCACGTACTACATTTGTTTTGCGAATATAATCCAACAATGATGTTTTACCATGATCAACGTGACCCATAACAGTCACAACAGGATGCCTGTGCTTTAAGTTGACTTCGCTATCATCTTTAATGCCCAAAGTCTCTTCCTGATATTCTTCCATCAGCTTGGCTTCAAAGCCGAATTCATCTGCTATAACCTGCACTGTCTCAAAATCCAGCCGCTCATTAATGGTGAGCATCTTGCCCATTTCCATGCACTTGCCAATCACACGTGCAGACGGCTGTTCCAAAAGACCGGCTAATTCGCCAACGGAAACAAAAGCTGAAACATTGATCGTCTTTGAAGGTGCATCACCCTCGGCAGAAACTTTATCTTTGTTATAAACTTTTTTCGCAGGAGTTTTTGAAAGAGAAACCAAAACATCCGAAACTCTCTTTTGAGCTTTTTCGATATTCTCCTTTTGAATTTCCCTTTCCTTTTGAACATCCTTTCCTTTTTTGCCACGCTTGCCACGATTGTCATCGTGACGGCCGCCATGAGTTCTGTTATCTAAAAAGTCTTTATGCGCAGGAGTGCTTGCAGACAAAACATCCTGAAGTGTTGTGCCGAAACCCGGGCGGCGAATTTGAATGCCAGCCTGAGCTTTGTTTTCGGTTTGCCTCGGTTGCGCACGTAAATTTCCGCTATATCCGGTTGCAGAAGTAGGCTTTTGTCCGCCGCCTTTGTTGCCCTGGTTTTTGTTGCCGCCACCTTTGTAACCTTTTTGCCCGCCACGTGCATTTTTTTCCTGCTGCTTGCTCTTTTGAATTCTTGCGAGCACCGCCGGATCCACAACTCTGGAAACATCCGCCGTGAATGCAACTTTTTTTGGCTCGTTCTGAACCGGTGCGCCGGGAGCTGGTTCCGGCTTTGCAGGCTCTTCGGGTTTTGCCTGTTCAACAGGGGCCGGTTTTATCTCTTCAACCGGCGCAGGCTGAACAACCTTAACCGGCTCTTCTTTTTGATGCTTTTTTTCCGGCTGCGCAACAACAGCAACCGGAGGCGCCTCCGGCTCCACAACCACCGGTTTTGGCGGAGCTTTTGGCTTTGCTATTTTTTTCAGCGTTATATTTTTATTACCGGCTTTTGCTGACTTGTCGGTTTCGGCTTTAGCTTTCTTAATGCCTTTGTTAGCCGGTTTTCTCTTTTGAGCCGCACGAACATCATTAACATAAGAATCCAAAGCCGATTCGGAAACTTTTGTGTTTACGGATTTAATAGTCACTCCGTCCAGAGTTTTTCCAACAAAAAAACTGAATGTATCTCCCTGATCAAAGGAGTGCTTTTCTATCCAGGCCTTAACCGCTATCAGTTCATTACTCATCAGAGTTTGGTGCCTCACTTGGAGAAGGGTTAAACAGCGTGTCTAAATTCGCTGCTTTTTTCACAACGGTGCGTGGGTCCTGAGAATGCACAAGTGCTTCTCTCTCTTCTTCGGAATGGTTTGACCAGTCCGATTCGCTGAACACGCAAATTTCTTTTCCCAATAACTGACCGGCAAGACGAACTGCCTGCCCTTTATCGCCTATGACTACTCCCACGTCCTCATCACCGACTATCACTATTGTGCGTGGCGGATTAAAACCAGGAACTTCAAAGGATTTTATTATGTTGATATTATTTGTTGCGCCCAAAGCTCTGCGGAAATAAATTTCAGGATCCGGATCCCAATGCACAACGTCTATGCGTTCATTATTGAGCTCTCTTGTTATAGCCTGTATGCGCTGCCCTTTAACACCTATGCATGCACCGGACGGGTCAACCCGGTCATCTCTTGAAAACACAGCGACCTTGGCCCTGTAGCCCGGTATGCGAGCTATGCCTTTTATCTCTATTGTGCCGTCATAAACTTCAGGAATTTCCTGTTTGAACAATTCGCTCACAAAATCTTTGTTAACTCTGGAGAGGGTAACCTGCGTACCCAGGCCTTTTGACTGCTCAGAAATATCGGAAACAACCGCTTTCACAGACTGCCCTATTTTCCAGCGATCCTTGCTCATGCGCTCATTGTTCGGAAGAACAGCCTCTATGTTGCCTATTGACACAATGGCATTGTTTTTTTCAACTCTCAGCACTTGTCCGTTTATTAAAGTTCCTATTTTATTTTTGAAAAGATCATAAATACGGCTGTGCACCGCATCGTTTACACGTTGCTTTAAGCGGCGGCGAGCCTCTTCAAAGGCTGTGCGTCCGAATTTCTCATGATCGAGTTCTATCTCCAGCAAATAACCGGCTTCCGCTTCTGGATGGTGTTCCTTGGCTTCTGCTTCCAGCATATAAAGTTCATCCATCTTCTCCACTTCTTCGGGAGAAAGATTAGGGTCATAATCAGGAAAATCATCCACAACTTCTACCCTTAGCACAACCTTGATATCTTCGGTTTCAGGATCAACATCCACCTCTATGTTCTTGTGCAGTTTGGTGTATCTGCGAGCCGCAACTATAAGGGATTCCTTAAAGGCTTCAAATACATCCTCTATGGCAACATTTCTCTCTTTTGCCAAGTTTTCCAAAGCTAACTTTATCAAGCTCGTTTTTTTTGCGGTCTTCTTTGCCATCTTTTACCTTTTTTTAGGGGCCCTGTCTATGCCCGGGGATGAAACTTCCAACGTATACGCCGAATCTATCAGCTTTTCATTTTCTTCTTTGTCCAATTCTTCGCTTAAGTAGCGGCTGGTGTTTGCGCAATCTTCTACGCTAACACCGCCACGCTTATTTATAAAGATTCTCAAGATTTTGCGTTTGCCGGCGCCAACCAGCTCTTTTTCAATTAGATCAACGCCGGCGCATTCACACGCGCCAAGCACTAAAGAATCCAATTTTGATCTACTTTCCAGATATGCCTCTATAAAGTTCGTGCGTAAATATAGAAAATACTATTAGCCTACTTTCTTATCTACCCACTCAGCGTTAACTTTCACCTCAGCCACAGACTTGTCAAATGCAGCCTTTTCATCGGCATTCATTTTTACTTCAATGACCTTTTCAACTCCACCGGCACCTATAACCACAGGAACGCCGCAGTACAAGCCGTTAACACCGTACTGGCCTTTGAGCTCCACAGCACAGGCGAGAACATTCTTTTTATCCAGCAGGTATGACTCCGCCATTTTAACTGCGCAAACACCAGGGCTGTAGAATGCGGAACCTGTTTTCAAGAGATTGACAATTTCTGTGCCGGCATCTGCCGTGCGCTTTGCGAGTTTGTCAAATACATCTTTGCTCATGAGCTGCGGAAGCGGTATGCCACCGACAGAAACAAAGTCATACAGGCTTACCATTGAAGGGCCATGACCGCCCATAACAAGAGCTTGAACATCTTCTGCAGCAACACCAAGTTCCATCGCTACAAAGCAAGCGAGGCGAGAGCTATCCAAAACACCTGCCATGCCAACTACCTTTTCAGGAGCAAAGCCGGTGACTTTCTGCATGGCATATACCATTGCATCAAGAGGATTGGTAACCACTATGACAAAAGCGTGGGGTGCAGTATTTTTAATGGCGGTACCGACTTTTTCAATAATGCCGTAATTTATTTCCAAAAGGTCATCACGGGTCATGCCGGGTTTGCGAGGAACGCCTGCGGTAACTATAACAACATCGGAACCGGCAAGATCTTCATATTTATTTGAGCCTGTCAATTCTGCGCTGGTACTAAGCGGAAGCCTTCCTTCCATTATGTCCAGAGCCTTGCCCTGAGGCACTCCTTCCGCAATATCTATAAGCACAATGTCGCCAAGCTGCTTTTGCGCTAAAACAAGCGCCATTGTGCCACCAATTTGACCTGCGCCAACAAGCGCAATTTTCTTTCTAGCCATAATCACCTCACTTTTTTGAATTCAAGGTAAAATAGAAAATTAATCTACCCTGATCATTTCAATGCGGCGGTTTAGCTCACGGCCTTCCTTGGTTTTGTTATCTGCAATCGGGCTATCCTGCCCAAAGCCAACGGAACTCATGCGGTTCATCTTTACGCCTTTGATAGCCAAATAACCCACAACTGCTTTTGCTCTGCGCTCAGACAGTTCAAGGTTTGACTTTGCATTGCCCTGATTATCCGTGTGTCCCTGGATCTCGATTTTTACATTGGGGTATGCCAAAAGCTGTTCCGCAATGCCGTCGAGAACCTTCTTTGCATTCGGAGTTAAAGTTGCGTTTCCGCTGCCGAATGTAACACCCTGCAAATTAACTTTAGCTTCAATAACCGGTGCCGGTGGGGGAGCTTCAATTTCAACCTCAACAGTTGCAGTTTGCGTGCCGCCTTCGCCGGTAGCAGTCAGCGTATAAATCGTAGTTTCCAGCGGCTTAAGTTTCTTTGTGCCTTTAGCCGGAACTTTTCCCAAGCCTGCAATTTCAATATCGGTAGCATTTGTAACTTGCCAGGTAAGGGTTACAGTTTGCCCGCTCTGTATGCTTTCAGAACTTGACATAAATGAAATTTCCGGAGCCGGGCCACCCAATACATCAACTTCCACGGCAGCCGTCTTTGTACCGCCGGGACCTGTAGCCGTAAGAGTAAATGTTGTCACTCCCACATTTGAAGGCTTGACTGTTCGAGAACCGGTAGTCTTGACTTTCCCTACGCCTTCTATGCTAACTTCGGTTGCATTATTGACCATCCATGTAAGCGTAACAGGCTGGCCCTTTTGAATGGATTCAGTGCTTGCGCTAAAATCAATGGCGGGGCCTGCTGCAGATTCCACAGTTATCTCCACACTCTTAGTTTTTGTGCCGCCGGGTCCGGTAGCGGTAAGAGTATATGTTGTTGTTTCCGTGGGCCTTACTCTTCTTCTGCCTTCTGCATCAACTGATCCCACACCTTGATCTATGGTGACTTCATCTGCATTGGCAACCATCCATATCAGGTTTACAGATTGCCCGGAAGAAATAGTTTCTTCGCTCACATCAAACCTGATAACCGGAACATCTTCATCAACTTCTTCTTCCGGGCAGCCTTTGTTTTCAATCGGGCCTTCTTCGTAGGGGCACAGATCTATGCCTTTGCAATCACGTGCATATTCACGTTGCCTGTTTTCTCTTGCAACCCAAGGATCGCAAACTCCATCGCCGTCAGTATCATAATTGCGAGTCTCTTCTTCCTCTTCTTCCGGTTCTGGGTCTATCATAAAGATTTTAAATGTCAATCCGCCATACGCCAGATATTGCGGAATCAAAGCCGCATTGTAAGTTCCATACTTCTGAGCTCCGTTGTTCGTATATCCGTTCATGGGAATAGCGAGGTTATTTATGTATTTATCCGCATCTCCAAGCAGCATTTGAAGGCCTAACTGCAAGTCGATATGTTTATTGAAGTGCAAGGATGTGCCGAATGTGAATGTGGATGTACCGGCATAACCTTCTTCATTGGTATATTTATTTTTGGGGTATGCGCTAGGCATATCCATGTAATATTCGCCGAGCAACGATATAAATTGAGAAGGAGTAAGTTCCAAAGCGACTGACAGGCTTTGAACTTTAGGATAGTCAGAGCCGAATTCACCCAAAGTCATTCTGTACATATAGTTGGCATGCAACAGCAATGGAATTTCCGCTCTCAATCTGTTTAGATCAAAAGTCGCAGCAATACCGCCTTTAAGTATGTGGCCGCCGTTTGTATAACCGGATGCTCCCTGTATAATCGGGCTTCCGGATTCTTCGTTTATATTTAAAAATGCCGGATCACGAATCCAAAGCCCGTGATAATCCTTGCGGCCTGTGCTCAAAGAGCCGCCTAAAATAAGAGAAATATCCACCGGAGAGTTGTCAAAAGGAGCACGCCATTTGGTTAAAATCTGCAAATTTCCCTGGCCGGCAGCATCTATGTTGGTAGGACATTCCGGGCCTCCGACTACGCAGTCTCCGTTACCGGTATTTTTAATATTGTCAATCCCTATCATTTCACCATAGATAGGTATGCTTATCGCAAAATCAAAATATTCGGAAAGCCCGAGCGAAACAAAAGGATAGCCGTTCACGCCAATATAGGTAGCACCCAAAGGTATCCAGCCGCTGCCGCTGCTGCAAGTAGCATATTGCTCATTGCCGGTTGGAACGCAAATTCTCTCATTTTCCACTATGGAATGCAAACCCATGCCTTCTGCGAACAAGCCCAAGCCAAAGCGACCATGCCCAAGGGTTTGCGCGCTTTGAGTTTTATGAAAACCTAGCTGTCCGGAAAAATTGAAATTTCCATCACCGGCATAAACAGCAACGGCGAGCACCACCAGAGACAAAAAAATGAGTTTTATTTTAATCATAGTATATAAATATAATAAATAATAAATTATCTTTTCTAAATTTCGAGAATGAAGGAAAAGATACTTTTTTGCGCAATTTTATCGGTTTTTTGCATTTTTTCACCTAACAACGGATATGCGCAGAGGGTGCCTGTGGTGTTGGGAGGGGTTTTGGAAATCGGTTCCGGCTTAATTGAAAATGACAATTTTGATAATGGAATCGTGAGAATAACGCCGTTTTTAGGAGTTTGGATAAACGGCATAGGTTTTGCCAGGGTTGGTATAAGCACAAGCAATAAAGAGGAAATCGATCAGCAAGGAGAATCGAATGAAACGAGGAAATTTGACATTTCCATGCAAATAGGATTTTCCGCTATGGGACCTGAGAGACCTTATATTGCAGGATCTTTTGTTAGAAGCAAAGCCTACTATCCCGGCACTGAAGTCGCATGGAATGAATGGGGCATTGGCATTGGGCACCGCTTTTTGTTTTCTCCTCTCGCAGCAATAGTGATTGAAATAGAGCACAGATGGATAGCCGAGCATTACCACCGTCTGCGAAGCGCAGATATTTCAGGAAGAAGGCTGCAGATGAATTTCGGTTTGGTTGCGCAACCGTTCTAAGATTCTCTGGGTATAATAATCCAGCATATAAGGTATGCGAGCAAACCAAAGCCGCCAAAAACCACGCAACAAGCCCATGCTATACGGATAAGAGTCACGTCTAAACCGAAACTTGCGGCAAATGCGGCACAAACACCGGCTATTTTTTTGTCTTTATTTGAAAGCCTAAGCTGGTTCATTTTGAAGCATCCCCTTCTGATTTATCAGAAGTTTTTGAAATATTTTTTAAAAGAAAGGCCACGACATCCGGTGTTAAGTCTGCAATTTTTGAAAGGGCGGATTGCGCCCTCTCCACAGGCAAAACCTTGACATCATCGCCCCTGAGCACCAGGAATGCAACCGGGTCTATGCGGAGCCCGCCGCCGCTTGATGCAATGTCGCCTTTGCCGGTATGCCCGGCCATTCCCATTCCTATGGTTATTTTGCTGACAGGAACAACGGTTGATTCTCCTGAGCGTACCGGATCGCCGATTACCGTTTCGGTTTTAGCTATTGTTTTTAGCTTTTCTAAAAGCGTTTCTGCAATGGATTCTACTGACATAAAAGATAATTTAGAAAAGTTCTCGTATTCTTATGAGATTTCTCTCGTCTTCCAGATATTCTTCCGGTCGAGGCTTTAGCTTGAGTGCCGGTGCTCGAAGCGTCTGGGCATCCTGTGTTTTACCGGACTCTTTGTAATACTCCGCAAAAAAAAGACGGGTTGCAAGGTCGCCGGGATTCAATTTCATGGCCTTTTTATAATAAAACTCTGCGCTGTCTCTTTTTACCCATCCGAGAACAAATTTTACGTGCGGAATTTTTTGATGCGCTCTGCCGAGAATTTGGCTGCCTCTGGCCGCAGATACCTTATCTCCTTTTTTTTCCTGATCTATAAGCATTTGAGCTACCTTTTTTGTCTCTCCCAAGCTGCCGGCATACCATGCAGTAAGCGGATTGACCTCCACAGCCCACAGAGCCATATTAACAGAATACCAGTAAGCTATTTGAGGATTATCAGGAAATTCCTTCCAAAAAGATTTGCCGTCATCTCTGGCTTTTTTAAAAAAAGTTTCACGTTCTTTGGCGCTGGGCATGGAAAAACAACCCTGAAAATAATACGCTCTTAGCAACTTCCATGCAGCCTCTTCTCTTTCGCTTGGAGTTTTAAGAGCAAGCGTATAATACTTTATGGCTTCTTTTACATTTTTGCCGTCTGCATTATTGTTCTTTGAATTTTCTGCACGCAGGGCATAATAGGAATCACCCTTTTGCAAATTTGAGCCCTGAGCAAAAGCAAGGGGAACAAGCGATGCGAGCACAAAAACCAGATGTTTCATACAACAATATCGTCTTCGCTGCCACGACCACTTATCACTATTTCGTTGTCTGCTTCCAAACGGCGGACAACATCCACTATTTTCTGCTGGGCCTCTTCGACTTCACGGAGTCGCTTTGGGCCCATAAATTGAATTTCTTCTCTTATCATTTCTGCAGCGCGATTAGACATATTTGAATAGAACTTGTTTGCAACCTGTTCGTTTGCGCTCTTAAGCGCAAGAGCGAGATCTTTGGAATCCACATTCTTAAGCACAAGCTGCATGGCTTTGTCGTCCAAAAGAAGCATGTCTTCGAACACAAACATAAGCGCTTTGATTTCGGTAGCAAGCTCTGGGTCGTCTCTTTCCAAGGTTCCCAAGATATTTTTTTCTGCGCCTCTGTCCACCATGTTGAGCATTTCTGCTACACTCTTTACGCCACCGACTTCTGCGGTATCTCCGGTGAACATGGTTTTTAAAATTTGCGATAATTGCTGCTCAACCTGTTGCAAAACTTCCGGGCTTATGCTTTCCATAGTGGCTATACGGGTTGCAACTTCTACCTGCATATCCGGGTTAAGAGCAGAAATTGTCGCTGCTGCTTTTTCCGGTTTCATGTGCGCAAGCAACAGAGCCACAGTCTGAGGGTGTTCCTTTGCCAAAAATGATATGAGCTGCGAAGGATCCACATTGTCCAGCATGTTGAAGCCGGTGGTGCGGATGTTGTTCTGCACTTTTTCCAAAATTTCACGGGCACGGCGAGAACCCAGCGACTGTTCCAAAATGGACTGGGCAAAATCAACACCGCCTTGATTTACATATTCCTGCGCATTGCTTATCTGCTGAAATTCCTGCAAAACATATTCACGCATTTCCGGCGTTACGCCGCCTTCCAAACGGGCGATCTGCATGGTGAGGGTTTCAATATCTTTTTCGCTTAATGATTTGAAAACATGGGCGCTAGCCTCCTGCCCAAGGGTCACCATTAAAATTGCAGCTTTTTTGGGGCCGGGTATATCAAAAACCTTGGCCAACTGTTTTGGACCATCGCTGCCTTTACCGCCTTCTTTATAAAATTGTTTCGCTGCCACAAAAGGAATGTAGAAAAATTATTTACGATCCTGAACGCACCGCACCGAAAAGCCTTGCGTTTTTCTTTGGGACCATTCCGGTATATCATCGTAATCCGAACCCATATATTTTCCGATAGCCGTACCGTTTCCATCATCGGAAGAAGTCCACCAGTAGCCGGCTTCGCCGGTTTTGTGAAAATTGGAACCCATTAAACCGCTGCTAAAAAGATAGCCTCCGGGCAATGCTGCAAATTCAAAATCGTCTGCGCCGTTGCTCCATCTTGCAGACCTTAGTCTGCTGGCATATCCGGCTGTTCTGATCAAATCATTCCATTCCATGCGGCTGGGCAAATGCCAACCACTGGGGCAAGCTTTTTTTGCAGCGTCCCAATCGTATAAGCGCCCATATTTTTTACAATCGTTGCACCATGAACTTTGGAAAATACCCGGATCATAGTTTAAATTTTTAGACATCCACACATAATCGCCTATTTTAACTGCATTGTATCGCTGATTATCTCGAGGATCTATTACGGTGAGCAGTTTACCGTAAATTTCGTCCTGACCAAAAGACCAGCAACATATGATTAATAAAAAATATAAGATATTTTTCATATAAAAATGGAAATTACAAAAAATAAATTACTTTATTTCCATCGCAAAGCGATCATCGCTCTCCGTTATCTGCACCAAAACCGAGCCTCCTTTCAGTTTATGCTCCCCTAAAGAGGCCGGTACACCCTCTGAAAAAACCACAAAATTGAATTTTCCGGCCAATTCATGCTTATAAATTCGTGAAAAATCGCCGATTTCAATGGCTCCATAAACCAAAGTCCTTATTTGCCCACTTTCTGAAATTATGGAAAAATCATGTATTTTCACGCCGGTTTTATTTTCCACCTGTATGCTGATTTCGGTGTCCATGAGCCAGTGGGTGCAGGATGAGAGCAGAAATGCGAGCAATAGCGCTATTTTTTTCATTGTTCGTTCTCCTGGTTAAATTCCTTTTTTTTCACAGGCACACGGCTAATTTCGGTTGGGGCAGCTTTTGGCGCATTAATGGCGAAGAATGATGCACCGGAGGTTCCTATTGCCAGGCGAATTTCGACAATCCAGAGGCCACGGCTCTTGAGAAAGGTTTCGTAATCGTTTGCGTGATTGTATGCTACTCGCAAAAACGGAAGCATTGTGATGCCTCCGCCAAAATAAAAATCTCCGTTTTCTTTTTTGGTGGCGGTAGCTTCCAGTGCAAGGATAAGGCGTGATGGTTCAGGATAATATTTGATTGCGGCCCATGTGAAATCTTCGCTGTATGCGCCTTCCAGATAAAATCTCTGTTTGAATATATTTTGTGATATAAATATTCTGAGGGAGTCCTTTGAGTAGTAGGTACATTCCAAATCCGGCAGGTAATTTTGCCATGAGTCTTTATTGCCTCGGAGTTTTCTGGTTTGCAGGAGCAGTTGCGCATTTACGAATTGCAAGTTCGCTTTATTAAATGCGGGCATTACGGAGATTCTGTTCCATGTTCCCAGCAGCCACCATCTGAGACTCTCATCTTTTGCGTTCAAATATTGCACGCCACCGCCTGCGAGCCAATGATTTATGCTATCTGCGACTGTGAAGCCGAATGTGTGAATTTGATTTACCTGTGAAAATTCGCCTCTGTGCGGCAGGAATAAAAAATCTTCGTTATCCCATCCGTGCCGTTCGCCGAACCATCCCAGTCCGTATTTCAAGCCCCACGGATCTTTGTCATCAATTTTGTCTGTGAGCCACATCCCCAAGCGTTGCCTGAACGCAAAGCCTTGGTGAGTTCCCCACTCGGTTTTTAATTCGCTTTGTGTTGGCAGCGGCAAGAAAATTATTCCGGCGAATACGTATGCATCGTATTCCGGTCGAGCTACGTTTTGAAAGTCATTGAGTTGCATGAACGCTGTGTGCGGAGCTTGAGCCTCAATTATTTGCAAAGTTGGGTTCCAGGCAAGTGCGTTTGCGATGCAAGCCAAGAAGCTGCACAAAATCAAACGCACTGTTTTTTTGACCATGGTTTTTTGAATCTAGAAAACGCAAACTATGATTACTCAAAATTAACTATATTAATAATGTAGCTTGATCAAGAGGAGCCCCTATGAGCAGAACCAAACCCATTCTAGCAGCGGTTATTTCCATAGCCATAGCAGCATTTTCTTCCTGTTCCACAGAAGCTAATAACAACGAAATTACAGCCTCGTCATCAAGCTCCGGCAACGAAGAGCCGCTTTCATCCGTATCTTCCGATAACAGCAGCTCATCTTCTCTCGGAGGCAACAGCTCGTCATATTCAAGCGGAACAAGCTCATCATCAACCAATGGCAGCAGCTCATCCAGAAATTCCTCATCTTCTGCTGCAATAACTTCATCTTCATCTGCAACTTCTTCATCTGCGTCCTCGTCATCAATAACAACAGGCACACAATTTGAACCTGAAATGCTCGCTCTCACTCCGGGCGCAACTACTGCGGAACTCAACCTAGCTTGGTACTCAGGCACGGAAGGCACAAAAACTGCAGTCCGTCTTTTCAATGCAAGTGGCGCACTTGTCAATACTGTAACCGGAACAACAGGCTCTGCAACTACGGGCAAAAGGTGGCACAAAGCAACCTTAAAGGAATTGGCTCCCAACACCAAATATAAATATTCGGTATCCAACGATGAGCAGAATTGGAGCAAAGAATACGATTATACTACTCCGCCAGCGACAGGAGCATGGAGATTTGTAGCTATAGCAGATCCGCAAATTCGTTTGGATTCCGTTAAGTCTCACTCCAGTTGGGCTGAAATCGCAGCAAAAATCGCTGCAACGCCAAATGTAAGCCATATTACCAGCTCGGGCGACCAAGTTGATGACATGACTAGCGGCAAAGACGAAGAAGAATGGAAAATATTATTTGCTCCCGGAATATTCAGAAATATTCCAATAGCACCAGTGAAAGGAAATCACGATAATGGCAGTCAATTAGGATATCATTTCAATTTGCCAAATAAAGTTAATAAATGCTCTTCTGCCAACAGTTATTATTGCGATCATAATTATTATTATTTATATAACAATATTCTTTTTGTAGGATTGAATTCAGGTACTTTGTATGAACAGAGTACCGATGCGCAATTCAAGGCTGTAGTAGATCATTTTGGCGAAGTTATCAGCACGGCGAAAACTGCGCATGCAGGAAAATACGACTGGCTTATTGTTCTGCATCATGAATCCACAAAAAGCGTTAGCGCTCATGCCGAAGATGTGGAAATTGTGAAGTATAAAGCCCAAGGCTTTGAAACCATTATGTCTCAACAAGGCGTGGACTTGGTTATAGCCGGGCACGATCACGTATATGCACGGACTAATCCTATAAATGGCGTTGTATATTTAACTCTCAAGGCGGCAAGCAATTATAAATTTTATCCGATCATAGAAGCGCTTGCTAAACAAGAATTCATAGCAGTGTATTCTAAACCAAGCTCAAGCTGGAAATATGATTGGGAAGGAAGACCATCATGGATTCAAGTGTTTGAACCCGAATACACGGTTATTGATGTAAACGGCAAAACTTTGAATTTTGAAGTTTGCACCAGAACAGAGTGCGGCGGTACAGACAAGTTCACATTAACAAAGTAACAACAAGCTCAGTCCGGTTGCCTTTGTATTCGCCAAAAACCAGATATTGCTTCAAGCCCAGGCTCCCAAAAGAGAAAGGCTTGAACAGAATAGCTGCGCCGTATTCCTGATAATGCACGGTGCTTTTGGAATTCAAATATTTTTTATCATCGGCATCACCGGGCCCATGAATATCCCCAAGCCTGCCGCCAAATGCAGTATCTTTGGCAACCGCAGAAACCGATAAATCCAGCTTCAAAAAATCTTTATACGAAATTCCCAAACGGTTGTAAATTTCCCTTGAATTAGGGCCCAAATCCGAGCCCAGAGAATTTCCGAAATGCGAATAATCGTTACCCAAACCTTTGTGATGAGTATAAACCCAAGGCTCTATGCGTGTAAATTCAAAATTATAATCCCAATTGAACCTGCCTATTTTAGCAGAGTCTATAGCCAAGCCAATAGAAACAGCCCACTTGTTTCCCCACCACGATTCATCAAAAAAAGAAGTGATATTATCCAAGTCATCTATAAACAATTCGCCGTAAAGCTCAAACTTTTTAAACAACTTCCAAGAAAAATCCATGGACATAGCCTTGTTGTCTCTATCTCCGCCGTAGCTCTCCGCAAAAACATAAGGCACAAAAGGAGCCAAATATATGGGCTCAACGGAACGACGCTCATCGGGGCTGCTGCCATAAACCATAGTCTCTGCCAAGCCAAAGGAAAAATTATCCGAAACTTTAAAGTCAAGCCTGTGAGCATGCATATATTTTGTATGATCTTTCCAGTTTTTAAGTTGCATTGCGTGCTGAGAATAAGAAACGAATGCCAGGCTCAAATCCCATCCTATAAATGGTGTAGGCACAGGTCTTTTTATGTAGGCATAATCTAAGGTGTCTTGAATTGGGCGCCAATAAAAATCTTCGCCACGCAAAGCGAGCTTGTTGCGCCGGGCTGGGCCATAAGACAAATAATCATAACCGCCGGAAATTTTAAAATACGGAGCGGGCTGCCAATCCGTGCGAGCTCTGAAAAAATCCCAGGTGCGGCCTTTGCTATCGCTCTGCTTGTTTAGATTTACATAAGGGTAGCCAAAATGCGGTTCAAAGTCATGCGGGGGGTATGTTAAGTCAAATGATTTATCCATATTGACCTCTGCAAAAGCGTCAAAGGATAGACCGGGCGCAACGAGTCCGTTCAAAAAAATTCCGGCAGCCACAGAGTTCTGTTCTCCAATGATAAGCGAATCTTTTAAGAAGAATCTTAAGCGAGCAAATCTGTCTTCGTCTGAAATTAAAAATTCCGCATGCAAAGGAAGCGAGCAGAACAGGAACAATACGGCGAGTTTAGCCATATTAGAATCCTTTGCTAAACACTAAATACGGCATGACTTTGCCATGGCTGTTTGGAAAAACGGACAAATGAAAACCATCATGTTTGCCAAGAGCTGTATTTGCCTGTTTATTATATGTTGCGGAGCGATAGGCATTGAATATAATATCAGTTGCGATTAAAACGGACCCAAAACTATCTATAAAAAATATGCCGGAACCGACCAAAATCCACTGGGTAATTGCGCCAGCCCAATCGTTCATAATGCTAATGGAGCCCAAACCGGGAATTATATTTAATCCGAAAGTTCCAAATCTTTGGCCAACAGTGAAATTTTTATAATCGCTGTTTTCTGATAATTGTTGAATATACTTGGGATTATCATAAGTAGCAGAGCGAAGAGCGTTGAATATAACATCCACACCCACAAGAAGAACCACGCCAGCCAATTTAAGAAGGTTGTTATTAGGGTCGCAAAACCAATTATCATCTTTACATTCATCACGATTCTTGCCATTAGCCGCTACATCTGCTATCAGCACAATTCCTGTGCCAACAAAAGCCCATTGAATACCGGCACCCCACCAATCATCCATAATAACAATGGAACCCAAGCCTGGAATTACATTCAATCCGAAAGTTCCAAGCCTTTGACCGGTTGTAAAATTTTTATGCTCCTGCTGCTGTTCCTGGGCAAAAGCCGCAAGGGTAAGCAGGAGGAGGAGAGAAAGGAACTTGTTCATACGAAATCTCTTTTAAATTTTCTGTGGCTTTCAATGTTCTTTTCAACATCTTTTTTATCCCAAATTTGCAACTCCCAAGGAAAATAAAAATTATTTTTATTCTTGAAATAAATATGCACCCCTTTGTAGCCGTCTTTGTCTCTTGTGTACCAGTTTTTCAATCCATATTTTTCTTGCCAGCTATTCAATAAGGTTAAAATAGCCTCTATGTCTTTTGAACATAATATTATTCTGGCTCCAAAAATATCGTTCATCCAGTTGTTCACAGGAAATTGTTCTTCTCGGTTTTGGAATCGCGAAATCTTATATTCAATGCTTTCGCTGGTTTTTACACGGTAATAGTAATTTATATCATCAATGTTTGCGCCTATTAAATAGTCGTTTATGCTTTCGTGCAGGTTTAAGCGATAGTTCAGTATGTGTTGTTTTGGAACATTTGCTATGGTTCGGGATAGGTTTATTTTTTCAACTTTCCCTGTTTCAAAATAATCATTTGAAAAATCCAAATGGATTTTATTGATTTCAGCAATCAGCCGCTCCGTTTTTTCAGTCATGGTACTTTTGAATATAGAAATTTTTATGTAATGCCAAGGGGGCAGGCTTATATCAACCCCCCGACCGCACTAACGCTGAGCGGATAATTTTGGAGGCAAGCTCGTAAGCATCGAACACTTGTCCGTCAAAGAAAACGCCTTGGGAGGGGATAAGGTGTGTATTTATTTGCAGATCAATTTCGTTTACCTTATTTTTTAAGGCATCTATATTGTCTTCAATGCGATTCATTCGGTTATTTATGGAGTAACCTTTCAACAAATAGTCTTTCAGAATACGGCTCGCCCAAATGCGAAACATTGTAGCATTTATCGAATTTACACGATATCCGACAGAAAGAATCATATCTAAGTTATAATGAGCCGTTTTGCGTTTTACCGTTCTATTGCCTTCTTTTTGAAGTATTTCCAAAATGGAAATACTTGTGCTATTTGCGCCTGTGTAAGCCAAAGCGTTTCTTCTTCGATTCTTACCTCAATATGTTCGGCAAGTTTGTCAGAATGATACAGCACTATTTCATTTTTCATACTCTTTCCTCCATAAAATGAAAAACTCGCCCTTGCGAGGCGAGAATGTTGCAAGCAAATATATAAAGGATTTTCTATTTTGTCAAGGGTTTAGCTTCATTTTGCAAACAAGTGTTGACATTTTGCATAATTTCCTTAAAAAAAATTCCCAATCTACGCCCCAGCATTAATGCCATGCATAAACGCTCACAACAACGCCCATTGCTCCGTTTCACTTCGCTATGGGCGGAGCTTCGCTCTTCAGTCCTGGAGGCACCGCACTGAACGCAAGAACGACTTACTGTAGTTGTACCAGTAGGCGTTCTCGTAGCCGTAGAGCATGTACCGGCTGCAGGCGTAGTAGCTATTGTACTCACTGCTACTCCACCAGAGGCCGTAGCCGCCGACACTGTAGAAACTGCCACCAGAATTGCCGTAACCGCCCGGCAGGGCCGAAAATCCATAAGTGTCCAAGCCATTACCGCTACTATTCCAGCCTGTTTTCGCCTTCAAATGTTTGCCCGCCGTAGGACTGTCGTAAGGACTTGACGTTCCGTTAGTACCATCCACATAACGGTACAATTTATCCCAGTCTTCGTTGCTGGGAATATGCCAACCACTTGGGCAAATGCCTTGGTGCTTGGATTGAACTTGGCTTGTGCAAGCACTGGAATTGCAGATTGAATTTAAGCTCATAGCCGTGGCCCAATTATACAACCTGCCATAGGTTACGCAGTAACTTGAATTGTTATTGTAACATACGCTACCACTCACATTGTAATTCAAATTCTCTGCCATCCAAGTTTGTGTACCTATTTTAACAGTCTTGTATATTTGACCTTGATAAGATAATGTACTGGGTGAGTAGCTACTTGAGCTCAGAATATTGCTCCATGCAGAACTGCTACTTCGTTGCGTACCATAAGGGCAATCATTGCTTAGCAATCCTCCGTTAGCACAAGAAGTAAATGGACCCGATAAACATATTTGCTGCTCAACCAAAACACAGTAGCTGTATTTCAACTTTCCGTTTGCTTCATCGCGAAGATCATCGGGAATGGAGGTGCAGCCAAGGAATAAATCGAGAACTGCGGCGAATAGAAAAAACTTTTTTGTCATTGTTTGTTCTCCTTAAAAAAATATGACAATAGTTAAACCGCTAGCAAGCAAAGCCGACCCGACTATATAGCCATTATTGCGGCTTTTCTCTGCATTTACAGCCCGCCTGCCATTTCTATCTTCCACAGCATTCGCTACAATTGCATTATTAAAAAAACCATAGATAAATCCTATTGCGCCGCCTGTTATAAGACTTGCGGAAACTACGGTTTTAAGCGTGCTTCCGCCTGAATTGTTTCCTTTATTTTCTATTCCAGTGTCAATGCTTGCAACTTTGGAATCTGCATCGCTCTCGCTGCCTAAAAAGCTAAGCGCTTTTGCTATGGCAGCCAAACTTGCGTCCGCAGGACTGTCTTTGCTTTTTTCTATGACAAAATTTTTCAATTTGTTTATATCACCGGGCATTTCATTCCTCGGCACGCCCAGTTTATTTGCCAGAATGCCTTTGCCCATTTCAATGCTCAAACCTGCAAGCGCAGCTTTAATCTCTCCTGCGGATTCTGGAAACGCCTTTAAGCAGCCCACGGTTATGCCCAAGTCGGTTCTTTTGTCGTCAGGGTCCGGTCCAGCGTTGAAAGGCGTTTTAGGAATTTTTGCCTGCGCTTTTGTTTTCACTACCGCAAGCGGCAAATCCTTTACGAAATTCATCATATCAAAGCCGGCCCTTTCCGAAAGGCTTGTAAATTCTTCCTGACAGCTTTTGGAAAAGCCCGATATAACAACAGGTGTTGGCGCTGGCGGCGCAGTTGAGGCTGAATCTATAGCCTGCACTACAGGAACTGGTTCTGACTCAGGCTCGGAAGTTGCAGGTTCTGGAGCTGGAGCCACAGGTTCGGGTGGTGGCGGTGGCGGTGGTGGCGGTGCGGCTACTGGCGCTGGTGTTGGAACTGCTGGAGCGGCTG
>Ga0209755_10003489_pt1 | contig 19656 bp, 11 predicted proteins | sample TergutCo191P1_FD_187301 | JGI IMG/M metagenome (GOLD analysis project Ga0209755, IMG submission 187301) | Cornitermes sp. P1 segment gut microbial communities from Petit-Saut dam, French Guiana - Co191P1 (SPAdes) (version 2) | ecosystem: Host-associated > Arthropoda: Insects > Digestive system...
CGGCAAGTTACCCACCCCCCCCCCGATTTCTGCCAATGTAACCGCGTCCCTTGCGGCACCTGAAATTGCAATGACAACGCCGCCCGCATTGGAAGCGGATGTTGCCACAATGACAACGGGCGCGCCAACCCACACAGGGGCGTTTGCCGACGGCGAGTGCGGCACACCCGGCGCAATGTGGCATTTGTATGCCAATGGTTTGCTGGTGGTCAGCCCGGGGTTTGTTCAATCCACAGCCGCTACACGCCCTTGGTATTTTATCCGCTTAAACATCACAAATATCCTTTTCACCGGCAATATAACGGCAGGTGCATCTTTGAACTCATTATTCAGCGGGCTGGAAAATGTGGTTTCAATTGAAGGGTTGCAAAATTTCAATACATCTGCCGTTACCAGTATGGTCAGTCTGTTCCGTAACACACACAGTCTAACATCTATTGATGTTTCCGGCTGGAACACAGAAAATGTAAGATATATGACACATATGTTCAGCTATGCAAGCAGTCTAACAAGCCTTGATGTTTCCGGTTGGGACACAAGTAGCGTGACTACTTTGAACTCATTATTCCGCGGGCTGGTAAATGTGGTTTCAATTGAAGGGCTGCAAAATTTCAATACATCTGCCGTTACTGACATGGATAGTCTGTTTCGCTATGCAAACAGTCTAACATATATTGATGTTTCCGGTTGGAACACAGAAAATGTAAGATATATGCAACATATGTTCAGCTATGCAATAAGTCTAACAAGCCTTGACGTTTCCGACTGGGACACACGTAGCGTGACTAATATGTCGCATATGTTCAGATATGCCACAGCTTTAACCGCCTTGGACGTTTCTAGTTGGAACACTGGTAGTGTTACCACTATGTATAATATGTTCCGCAATGCAAGAAGTCTTACCGAATTAAACTTATCTCGTTGGACTACACGCGATGTTACAAATATGGCAAGTATGTTTCGCGGTGCAACCGGTTTAACAACGCTCAATGTTTCAGGCTTTGACACGCGCAACGTAACAAATATGTATCGTATGTTCTACAATGTGCGCAACGTGGAAACCCTTGATGTTTCCGACTGGAACACGAGCAATGTAATAAGTATGTTTCGTATGTTTCAAGATGTACGCCGCGTAGAAAGCCTTGATGTTTCCGGCTGGGACACAGGCAACGTAACAACTATGTATCATATGTTCTACCACACACATAATGTAGCATACCTTGATGTTTCAGATTGGGACACGAGCAACGTAACAAATATGGGTCATATATTCTCTCACGCACGTAGTATAACATCCCTTGACCTTTCCGGCTGGGACACACGTAACGTAACAAATATGAACCGTATGTTTAATGGCACATTCGCTTTAACATCCCTTGACCTTTCCGGTGACTATTGGGACACGAGCAACGTAACAAATATGAGCGGTATGTTCATTTATGCACGTAGCTTAACTTCACTTGACGCTTCCGGTTGGGACACGCGCAATGTAACAAATATGTCCTCCATGTTCAGCAATGCAAGCAGTCTTACCGAATTAAACATGACAGGGTGGGACACACGCCACAGACCCAACAAAAACGCCATATTCCAAGGCGCAACATCCCTGCGGGAGCTTTCCTTTGGTTCGGATACGGATTTCACCCACGCCGCAACAGGCTTGACCGAAGTTCCCCGAAATGCGGCTTTCACAGGACGGTGGAGGATGGAAGGGTTAGGCGGATTTTATCCCGTTTCTTCCGTTCTAATGAGTATGCGCATACCCGGTACATGGGTTTGGCAACAAATACCCGCGCCGTTCGTGTGCGAACACTGCGATAACAGCGGCGTTTGCTGTGAATATTGCACCCCCTGCGTGTGTGCAATATCTGAAGGCGACACGGTGCTGTCCTTTGCAACAGCTTTCGCAAGCCCCGGCGATACAGAAGTGCGGGTTCATTTGAGAATTGCAAACAACCCCGGCTTTGCGTCAATGCTAATGCGCGTCACATTCCCACCGGAGCTTACATTAACGGGCTACGCCTTCCCAAGTGAAAAATTGGGCAATAATTTCACATGGGACGGGGCAACTCAAAATTATTCCATCATGGGATGGTACGCAACGGAAGACATGGCACGTGACGGCATTTTGCTAACGCTAATCTTCACCGTTTGCCCGAACACACAATATGAACGCCGCTTTTCCATAAACGCCACCTTTGAAAACGCCACAGGCGAGGAAGACCCCCGAAACGCAAGAAGGCAACCGCTGGACATTAACATTGTACCCGGCGAAATTCGCGTACAGCCAATAACGCGCCTTGGCGATACCGCAAGGGATGGGCGCGTAACATCAAGCAGTGCAACGTGGCTTGCAAGGTATATAGTCGGTCACAACGTAATAATTGACCTCCGCGCCGCAGACATAAACTGCGACGGCGTTGTAAATTTAGAAGACCTAACGCAACTTGCGGGTGCATTGGTTGGCATCCGCAGGCTTGGTTGCGCCGACGGTTGCCCACGCTGTCGGTAATCACGAAACGAAAAAACACGAAAAAAGCTTGGACGCCTTGCTTTTTTCGTGTTTTTTTTGCGGGATTGAAAGCAACATTGAAATGTTCTATACTAATCTCACGAAGGAGCTGCCCCATGACAAAGTTAAAATATACGTTAAAATCAGATACCCTGTTCAAAATGTTGTTTTCTCGCAATCAAGACCTTTTAAAAAGGCTCGTAGCCGCCCTGTTGGGCATAAAATATGAGAATATTACAGCGTTTAGCGTAATCAATCCCGAAATTTCACCCGAAGAATTGGGCAAGAAATTTTGTAGACTTGACATCAATATGACGGTGAACGGTCAAAAATTGGACTTGGAATTGCAGATAGCTGACGAGGGCAATTATCCCGAACGCAGTTTGTTCTATTGGGCAAGGGAGTATTCCACAGGCATTGACGAGGGACAGAACTACGCGCTACTTCCCCGCACAATAGTCATAAGCATTTTAGGCTTCAACCAATTTCCCGACACCAAAAAATTCCACCACGAATTTCAATGCCTTGAAGTTACGACCCATGAACCACTAACCGACAAGATGGTACTGCAATTTTACGAATTGAAAAAACTTGCCCCGCTCTCTGATGCGGATAGCGGCAGGGATTTGTGGCTAAAATTATTTAATGCGGAAACCGAAGAAGAATTAACGAAAATCGAAAAAATGGGGGTATCATTTATGAACGAAGCAATAATGGCATACCGCCATGTAGCGGCATCGCCGGAGTTTAGAGAAATGGAGCGTGTGCGCTCAAAGGCTCGGCATGATGAAGCACAGGCTATTTACAATGCGGAGCGGAAACTAAACGAGCATTGGCAAGGTGTGGTTGAAGAGAAAGATGCTCGGATTGCTGAACTTGAAGCCCAATTAAAAAAACAATAATAATTAAAACCCCAAAACCCGACCAACAGGCTTTACAGCCCATAAATCGGTTTTTGGGGTTCATTACATATTTGAGGTTCTAGGGCGTGTTGCCGCAAAATCCGTGCATTTTCGTTTGTGGCAACACGCCCTAATGCGTAGAAAAATCAAGCGTACATATTAATTTCGGTCATGTGGGCGTAAAGCCCGCCGCGGGCTACCAGTTCGTCATGAGTGCCCATGTCCTCTATGCGACCTTCGTTAAGCACTACTATTTTGTCTGCCTTTTTTATTGTGGAAAGGCGGTGTGCAATTATTATGGTGGTGCGGTTGCGCATTACATCGTCCATTGCGTCCCGAATTTGCTTTTCTGTTTCAACGTCAACGGCGGCGGTTGCTTCGTCCAAAATCAAAATCGGGCGATTGCGAAGAACGGCGCGGGCTATGGAAACGCGCTGTTTCTGCCCGCCCGAAAGACGCAAGCCGCGTTCGCCAACATAGGTTTCGTAACCGTCGGTTAGTTCGGAAATGAAATCGTCTGCGCGGGCAAGGCGCGAGGCGGCAATTACTTCTTCGCGTGTGGCTTCGGGTCTGCCGTAACAAATATTTTCTGCCAAGGTATCGTTGAACAGGAAAACATCTTGGATTACATTGCTCATGCTGTTTCGCAAACTGCGCAACGAAACGTCACGCAAATCGTGGCCGTCCAAAGTAATTTCACCGCACACAGGGTCGTAAAAACGGTTGAGCAAATTTATGAAGGTGGTTTTTCCAACGCCCGTTGGGCCAACCAGCGCAACCACTTCGCCCGATTTAATCTCCAGCGAAATATCACGCAAAACATCACTGCCTTCAATATAATGAAAGCTCACGTTGTTGAAAACAATATGCCCCTTCACGTTTTTTAACTCGTGGGGGTTTTCCTTTTCTTTTATGTCATTCTCCGCGTCAAGGATTTCAAAAACGCGCTCTGCGCCCGCGATTGCCGTTTGCAAATCCTCATTTACGCGGGCAAGCATTGTCACGGGCTGGTAGAAAATCGCAAGGTACATCAAAAAAGCCACGATATCCGCAACGGGTGCGCGGTCATTAACCGCCATGTATCCGCCATACGCAATCACAATTACCGAGCCAATGCCCGATAAATACTGCACCGCGCTACCATATGCCGCCGACAGCCGTAACGCTTTAAGCACCGCAACCGCGTGGGAACGCGCCGACGTTTTAATCTTCTCTTTCTCTCTGCCGTGCTGGTTGAAAACTTGAATTTCCTTCATGCCCGAAATATTGTCTTGCAAGTTTGCATTCAGTTCGCCCAAGATATTTTGCGCGTCACGAAAAATAGGCAACACCTTCTTCGCGAACAAAACTGAAAGCAAAACCAGCGCGGGCATCGCAACCAAACTTAACGCCGCCAACAGCGGATTAATCGCAAAAAGGATAATCGCCACGCCAACCAAAATCACCACGTTTACAATAATATCGGGCAACGCGTGGGCAATGAGAACCTCAATGTTATTCGTATCATTCACCACACGCGACATTATCTGCCCCGTTTGCTTGTCGTGATAAAATTTCATGGAAAGCTTTTGCAGTGTTGCATACACCCTTGTTCGCAAATCTGCAACAAAATGCCACGCCGCATAGTGCGTATAATAGTGCCTTATGTACGAAAAAACCGCCTGCAAAAGATATACCCCCGCAAGCGTAAGCCCCAACCTCAATGCCACATCCGCCAACTCCGGGTCGGCATTAACCGCCATGTCCGTGAGCTGGCGCACAACCAGCGGTGCATACAACTGCGCCGCCGTCATTCCAACAATAGCCAACAGCGACACTATCAAATACGCCCAATACTCCCGCGCCGCTTTAATCAATTTGATTAGCAATTTCATTTATCTCACTCGATTCGTTTTAGAGATAAGACCTTGGGGGAGGGAACTTTGAAAAGTTCCCTCCCCCAATCCCCCCACCCTCAAACTTTAACTTAAAACCGCGCATTCGCGCGGTTTTAGTAATGCAATATGGTTTACCGCCAGTCAAAATTTAAAGTTTTTGTTCAAACTTTTTTCAAAAAGTTTGCGGGGGTTCGGGGGCAGAGCCCCCGAGGTTTTTCTTTAATAGATTTCCTCCGGTACAACGTGCGTTTGGCAGCGGCCGGTGAAAATCGCGCCCTCGTCTACGATTAGGGTGGATGTTAGGACGTCGCCTGTTACGTCTGCGGTGGCGGCAAGGTGCAGGGCATTGCGGCATTGAATATTGCCGAAAATTCTGCCCGCAACCCGTGCAGAACCCGCGCTTATGCTGCCGTCAATGCGACCCGTTTCGCTGATATTGAGTAGGCCGTCTATATCTATGTCACCGATAACCGTGCCGTCAACCCGCATAGATTCCGACTCCGAACACGTAAAACGTGCGGCGTGTATCGTAAACCCAAGCCCGATTACCGTGCTTGTAGGCTTAATAAATTCATCTTGTGTCTTATTACGTGCCATTTAAATTCCCCTTAATTGTACATCTCCAACAGGAACGATACAGGATTAACGGCGGTGCCGTTTCTGCGCACTTCGTAGTGAACGTGCGGGCCGGTGCTTCTGCCTGTGCTGCCCACGTAGGCGATTATTTGGCCGCGCTCTACGCGCTGTCCGACGGTTACGGCGTTGCGTGTGTTGTGCGCGTATTTTGTGGTGATTCCGCTTCCGTGGTCGATTACAACGGTGTTGCCGTAGCCGTTTTGCCAGCCCTCGAAGGTGACTGTTCCGCCGCCTGCGGCACGGATTGGTGTGCCTGTACGTGCGGGAATGTCAACGCCTGCGTGGAATTCGCTTCCGCGTCCGCCGAAGGGGTTGCGCCGCCAGCCGAAACCCGAACTGATTTGCCCGCGAACAGGCCAAATTGTGGGAAAGTTTAACAAATACGGTTGCATTTGTTCTTTGTATTCTTCCAAGCTGTCCAGCATTTGGCGTTGCGCTTCCAGCTCGGCAACAAGAATATTCAGCCTGTCAAGCACTTCGTCCTCGGATACTGCAACGGCTTGCAAGCCGAAACCAAGCAGACCGATTGACGGAACGTCCGGGCGGGTTATTACAACTTCTTGCAACAACGCTTCGCGCAGATTTTCCTGTGTTTTTTCCATTTCGGAAAGCAAATTCGCGATGGGCGGAATAATACGGCGCGAACTCAAATTGCCTATAATTTCCTGCCGCTCCTCTTCAAATTCGCGGATTTGGTCTTCCAAGCCGTCAATGATATCCCATATGTCGCCCAGTGTGTCTTGGTGACGGCGTTCTTGACGGTCGATTTCGATACGGGCGCGCATTTGCTCTTCGCTTAGCTGTTCGTACATTTGAACGGTCGCATCTATGAGTTCGTTCTGCGCCTGTTCGGATTCGTAACGGTATGCGTGAAACGCCGCTTGCGTTTCGTCCAAAGAGCGGCTTAAATTACGCGCAACGCGTTGCTGGTAGTGGCTGTTTAAATAAAAGCCCATAACCACAGAAAAGACCATAAACATCCCCAGTGCCACGCCATACAAAACAGCCCGCGGAATACGCAGGCTTCGCGTTTTACCCGTGCTGTATGACGGCACCAACATTAGGGAAATATATTTCTTCTGGTTATGGGATTTTGTATTGATAAAGTCGCTTGCTTTCTTAACTGTAGGCCGTGTTTGAGGCTCTTTCCGCCTGAAAAACATACATGGCACTCCTTTTGGGAAATAATTTCTTTCAAAACAATAACATATTGACAACAACTTTTCAAGCTAAAATTACTTTTTTGTGAAAATTTTGTTACGGAAATGTTAAATAGGTGGATTTTTTTTAGATGAAAACCTCGGGGCGCAGCCCCGAACCCCGCAAACTTTTTGAAAAAAGTTTGAACAAAAACTTTAAATTTGGACTGGCGATAAGCAATCCAACGTAACACAAAAATCGCCGCGAAATTTTTTTGCGGCGATTTTTAGTTAAAGTTTGGGTCAAGCCTTTTTAAAGGCTTGCGGGGTTTGGGGCAGAGCCCCAAGGTCTTAATTTCTATTTCGCAATAAGTTCGGTTACGTTGTGTCCTGCAAGCCAACGTGCGAGTAGGATTAGGTCGTGGGGGGTGACTTGGCCGTCGCCGTTTAGGTCGGCGGCGAGGGGGCAAAAATCCGAGAGGGCATAACCCGCAAGGTAACGTGCAACCATGGTTGCGTCGGCAGAGGTGACGCGGTTGTCGTCGTTTACATTGCCTGCGCGGAAGGTGTACGGGTCGGTTAAGCGTTCCCATTTTGCGTAGAGGGTGATGTTTGCGGTGACATAATCAAGATAGCAAAAGCGAGTGGTTGGGTCTGCGGTATTTTCAAACCAGCCCATAAATCTGTAGCCGTTGCGGGAGAACACGGAGGGTATTGCGCGTGGCAACTCGCCGATGTTTTCGCCCGTTTGAACAATGCGGGTTTTGGTCGCGGTATTCACGAATGCGCCGCCGTTTGGGTCGAAGGTGACGGTGTGCGAGGTTGGTATGGGCTCGCCGCGAAAGATGATGTTATTAATTGAAGTGTTACCTTCGGTTGAGTCTACCCATTGCAGTGTGCCGCCAAGCCGAACTTCCGCCGTGGCGATGTATATTTTGATTTGGATTACGGGTTGGTTTGCAAGCGAGTGGGGCAGTTGTACACGGTCGAAGGTGATGCCCGTTTGCAGTGCGTTGCCCTGTACGCTTACCCTTGGGCGAATGCCGTAGGATATCCAGTCGCCGTCTGTGCCAATGCGATACGCCAAGCCGAAACGCCCCGGCCCGTTGTTGCTGGAAGATTGACTTGCGGAAAAATTGATGTTCTCCCAACCAAGGGTGGGCAAAGTGATTATCCAGCCGGCGGCTTCGTTGGCGGTGGGGTTGACGGGTGCCATAACCGGGATGTTGCCGTACCATACGGTTTCCCACCACGTCCAGCACCACCAGTCGCCGTTGCCGCCGCCGCGATTGGGTGCGTTTACGGCAAGCCTGTCTGTTCCCGTTCGCCCGAGGGTTGCCCGTTCGCCGTCTATATAATAGAAGGCTAGGTTTGTGCTTGCGCGTTCCGCGCCGTATGTTGCGGGCCATAAGTTACCGACGCGGGGCGGGGCAAATCTGCCGTAGTCCCATTCCATAAACGCTTGTGTTGCAACGCGGGTGCGGGGCATTGTGCGGCTGATTAACACGTATTGGTGATGCCCGTATATCGCAATGCGAACCGTGCCTGTTATCACGCCGCCTTCGGTTTCTGTTGCGGGGACGATTGCAAAATCTTCGTACCAAGAAATTTCGACGGGTACGTACGCGCCCGCAATTGCGTTTTCGATTGCGGAAATGAAATCTGCCGCTGTTGTGCTGTTTGAAACGGTAAGCGCGTTTGCCGCCGCTTGCGCCAAAGCGTGTACTCCCCCCGTGTCTATCATGGGGATGGTAACTTCTGCCGTCATGTATTCGTATGCGCCGGGCGCGGTTAGCCGTATCGTGCCTAAAATTCTGCCGTCTGCCGTTATGCTTGCGGGGGTTGTGGTGATTTCTCCGTGCCAAGTTGCGATTACTTCCAGCCATGGGGTTTCCATTATGCGGGCGTTTACTGCGGTTAATATTTCTGCCGCCGTTGTGGAATTTGTTGCGGGAAAATCTCGCAGTGTCGAATTTGTAACCATGCGGGCTACGTCCAACCGCCAGCGATACGGGTTGTAAATTTGCGGGATTGTTCGGTTTATCTGAACGTCTGCGAATTCGCCGTCCAGCGTTAAACGCAGTGTGCCGTGGATTGCGCCGCTTGCTGTTTCCGTTGCGGGGGTTAGCGCGAATTCGTGTTGCCACGAAATTGTTACGGGCGGCGGCGGTTGCATGACATATGCAATTCCGTTTTCCACTGCGGTAAGAATCTCATCTGCGGTTGTGCTGTTTGATACCGAAAGCGTATTTATCGAGTGTTGCGCAAGACTTACGAGCAAACTCAGCGGGTGGATTATTACGCGGTGTATGGTTACGTCAAGTTCTTCGTCGTCCATGGTTAGGCGGATAACGCCGCGTATTTCGCCTGCCAGAGTTGGCGTTGCGGGGGTTAGGGCGAAATCTTCATGCCACGCAAATGTGATTGCGGCGGGGGAAGTTGCAAACGGCGCGATTGCAATTTCCACGGCGTTTTCAAAATCCTCTGCGGTTGTGTCGTTTGAAACAGGCAGCTGAATTATCGCCTGTTCTGCGGCGGCACGTGCGCCCTCAAAAGGGCTTAACGGATTTTCCACAATAACCCACTCCGAAAGCGGAATCCAATTCGGATTTATTACATCAAGCGGGCGCGTTACACTCCATTCAAAAAAGTTGAACCTGCCCGGCGTTGGGTCGAATGTACCCATTGCAAGCCGCCAGCTTATAGGAAGCGGGTCGCGGTAGGTGGGCGGGTCGGTGGTGATTGCGGCGTACTGCGGCAGAAGCGCAATCGCTTCGTCCACGGTTTCGGCAACGACGGACAGTATATTATGCAATTGCGGCGCGTCCAGCGATACCAGCCGCACGGGTGGCGGCGCGTTCGTGCGTTCGCCGCGAAAAACGATATTGTTAATGGAAGTGTTACCTTCCCACGCCGCAAGATAATCGCCGCCAAGCCGCACTTCGCCCGTGATATACAGCTTGATTTGCACTGTGGGTTGGTTGGCTATCAAATTAGGAAGCGGGACGTTTTGAAAAGTCACGCCCGCGATAGTATCTCTGGGATAATTGGTGCGCGTGCTGACAAGCTGCCAAGTGCGGTCTGATATGTTCGACCATTCGCCCGATGTTCCTGCGCGATACGCAAGCCCGAAACCGCCCGGCCCGTTGGTGCTTGACGCTTGTCGCGCAGAAAAATTGATATTCTCCCAACCAATTGTGGAGAGGGTGATTACCCAGCCCGCGGCGGTATCTATGCACCATGGTTGCCACTGCGCCCACGGCGGCAAAAACCAGTCGTAATACGTGTGCCATTGCCCGCCGCCTGTTGCGTTTCTGTTCGGCACGTTTACGGCAAGTCTGTCGCCTTGGTTTCGCCCAAGGATTGCCCGCGCACCGTCTGCGTAGTAAAACGCGAGGTTTGTATCCGCAAGCGCGATTCCCTCCGCCCCCAATGTTGCAGGCCAGTGATTATTGGGGCGCGGCACGGATGTTCTGCCGTAATTCCATTCCAAAAATGTTTCCCCGCCCGCCGCAAAAACTTCTATAGAAGGCGGCACTAAACTAAGCGTCATCACTAACGCAAGAAGAAGTGCTGTTATTTTTTTCATTTTCCGTCCTCCGTGCTATGAGTTTGGGGTTGACAGTTCGGCGTGAATCGGCCTTGTGCCTACAGGAACAAGTACATATGGAACATTGTGGAATGCTCCCCATACGCGGTAGCCGTCAAGAATTATTTGCCAGTTCTGCTCCCCGTTGTAGTGCGGATTCGGATACAACGGCAGAAATATAACCTGCGAACCGCCCTGCACGGAAGCTCCGCTTTCAATAAGCACCCAACAAGAAAGAACGCAACGGCAATCATGAAAATTGTCGCAGGTGTGGCCTTGGTAGGTATCCCTGCGAGACACAGGGCAATTTGTTCCCGCAATGATATTCCACTCGAAAGTAACCATTTGCATTTGCGGGGGCGCGGTGGGGTTTGCCAAAACGTCCCGCTCGCGGCAAGCGGTGTTGCCGCAGGTTGATGTATGTGATGTCCTTTCGTGGTACAGGTAGAACGAATCGGGACGGAAATCACGCGGCACCCAGAGAATGCGCATATCGTGGTAGCGGGCAGCAATGCTTGGCAATGTGCCGCTTCCGTATGGGATGCTCATGCAAGTTTTTTCGTGCTGTAGAAGAATGCGGCCTGTTTCGTATACGCGGGTTAGCCATATACGATGCTTGTCGCCGCTTATTTGCGTAAAGGCAACAAAGTAGTAGTCCGCAATATGATTTTCGTACATCTCCATGCTTTCCGCAATTTCGTTTGGGGTTAGCCATGCGGGGTGAAGGAACGCGGCGATTTCTTCAAGCGTGTTCAATACGAAAATTTCGCCGTGAAGGTGCGCGTCGCAACACTCGCAAAGACGGAAGCCGCCCACTATCGGATGATGGATATATGGTGGGGTCGGCGTGGGTTGCGGGGTTGGTTCGGGAGTAGGTTGCGGTGTTGGTTCTGGCGTGGGCTGCGGCGTGGGTGTGGGCGTTGGTTGCGGCGTACCGCCGGGGTTGCATTCTTCGCAGTGGTCGTTGCCGCAATTCCAGTACGGGTCGCGGATGGTTTCGCGTGTCACGCGGAAATCAAGCGGGCGGAAATCACCGCGCAATTCGATTATGAAAAGGTAGGTTTGCATCACTGTAAAACCGCCGCCGTTTGCACAAAAAGTTAGGTTGTACATGGTAACTTCGCCCGTTTCGTCCATTTTGCCCAAACGTTGCCGTTGCGTGACGCAAAAAGTTTCCGCAAATGCCATTAAGTGATTTGCCGCGAAAAACTCGGCGGTGTAGCGTTCCTGCATTTCATGCAAGTGCGGGGGAAGGGGCGGCAAAAACGGTTGCGGGATGATATGTTCATCCATAAGCCTGTTGAACGACTCAAGCGTGTCTATCAAGAAAAACCCCGGCTGAATAGGATGATACCGATAATTTGTTGGGATACGCACGGCGCGTGTGCCAAGCACGATTGGCGGCGCGGGGGTTGGGGTTGGTTCCGGGGTGGGCTGTGGGGTTGGTTGTGGTGTAGGTTCTGGGGTTGGTTCCGGGGTGGGCTGTGGCGTACCGTTGGGGTTACATTCTTCGCACCATGCAAAACCGCAGTCCCAATCTTCGCGGAATATTTCATGGATTAGGTAGAACCCTTCGGGCTGAAATTCCCGTGGCAGTGTCACAAGATACATAAGATGCCGTTGGTTGTTTGGGTCGGGGATAATGCCGCCCCCCGGCGGAATATTCATGCACCATTTTTCGTGCTGTATGGTTATCCCGCCTGTTTCGCTTACTGCGGTTACTCTTGCAATGTGGTGGCTGTTGCCGACAAACTGCGTAAACGCCGCGACATAGTTACCCACGAAAAATGCTTCGCCGAAAAATTCTTTAAGCTCCTCCACGTCGATTGGTGCAAGCCAGTAATCGTTTTGGAGGGAATTCATAAATGCAACAAATGCATCCGCCGAGTTTATTGTGAATACATCGCCGTACAAGTGCGAGTCACAGCAAAGGCAAAGGTGGAAGCCACCTACCCCAAAATGCGTGGGCGGTTTGGGTGTTGGTTGTGGTGTTGGTTGTGGCGCGTTGGGGTTGCATTCTTCGCAGTGGTCGTTGCCGCAGTTCCAATCGGGATAGCGGAAGGGTTCGAGAATTATACTGAATGCGCCGTTTGTCGGGTTAAAGCTGTTTGGCAATTCCACTATGAAAAGGTAATCCAACATAACCGTGAAATTCGGGCGGCGGTAGTTCTCGCAGAAAGTTACAAAGCGCAGGATTATTTCGCCTGTTTCGCGTACCTCGCTTAGTTCCAATGGTTGACCTGCGCAGAAACTTTCCGAAAATGCCACGAAATAACTTTCCGCAAAAAATTCGGGAGTGTAGCGTTCGTAAAGCTCGGTTGAATAATGCGCGGGCAAGTTTATTTCAGACATCATCATGGTGAATGCCGCGCCCGTTGTTACCATAAACATCTCGCCCGCCAAATGCGAATTGCCGCCGCCGCTAATATTCATCGCCCATGTAGTTAGTTCGATAGGGGGCGGGGTGGGGGTAGGTTCGGGGGTTGGTTCTGGCGTTGGCTCTGGGGTTGGTTCTGGTATAGGTTCGGGTGTGGGTTCTGGGGTTGGCTCTGGCGTGGGTTCTGGTGTAGGTTCGGGGGTTGGCTCTGGTGTGGGTTCTGGCGTAGGTTCTGGGGTTGGTTCTGGAGTAGGCTGTGGCGTAGGGCGCGGTGTGGGCTGTGGCGTGGGGCGGGGTCGGTTTCCACCTTGGTCGTCGTCGTCTCCTTGCGAATTATTATTGCCGCCCTGGGAGTTTCCGTTGCCGCCTTGGGAATTCCCGCCGCCGCTTGAGCGCGAGGACGCACTCTGCATATTCGCTACTGCGGCAGTAATCGCCGCATCATTAACAAAAACATAATCCGCAACAGAATCCAAATCGCAAGCAATTTCTTCAGCTTCATAATAAACACCATCTGCAACTTCAGGCTCGGCGATAACATCCACCTCTGCAAGAACTTCCGATTCCGCATAAAGCGTAGCAAAAGCATCCGCGCCTGCCGCACCGAAAGCCGAGCTTCCGCCGCCACCACTGCGTTCGGTTGCGCCGCGAACACGCGCAGTGTTTTCTGCATAGTCGCGATATTCTTCCACCGCACCGATTGCATAAAGCCCGCTTTCTTCTTGCAGACAATCTACGGCTTGCATACTAAAATCCGCAAACCGTTCGCCTTCCGTAACTTCAATAACATCTGCCGCTACCAAAAGCGCGGTCGAATCTTCTGTTTCCGCGATATATTCAAACTCGTCTGCCGCTTCCGTGATGTATTCCGCATACGAAAACAAAGCCGCAGGGGCGTACTTTTCCGCCGAAATCGCGCCGATAAGCGGGAGCGTTACCGCGCCTGCAACCGCCAAACACAACGCGATACAACAAACAACCGCCTTGGTCGCAAGTGTTACCGCAACCGCCGCCGTGCCGCCGCCCGCGCTTGCGCCGCCGACTCCTGCGCCGCCCGCACTTGCGGCAACGCCCACCGATGCAACCTCTGCCGAAGCGCAAGCTCCTTCAAATATTTTGTCTGCCGCTGTTTGCGCCAAACCATTTTGCGCCGCCGCCTCGCGGAACAACATGGTTAGCACGGGAATGGGCGTGGCAGACAACACATAATTTCCGCCCTTGCGGCGTTTTTCAATCTCACTTCTTATTTGCTTACGTGCAAGGCTTAAACGGCTCTTGGCTGTACCCACGGAACAGCCCTGAATTTCCGCAATATCCTTGACGCTCATCTCCTCAAAATAATAGAACAGCACTGCCGTTTTTTGCGCATACGGCAAAAACTGAATCAAGTCCATGACGGCGGTTTTCATCTCGTCCGACTCCAACACGTTGCCGGGTAAAAATTCGCAGTTATCCTCCACGCCGTCTGTTGCTTCATTAAAGTCTTCTTCTTGCGGACTGCGCTCGTTTTTTCTGTACAGCATCGCAATTTGCCTTTGCGTTATGGTGTACAGCCACGATTTAAAAGCCGCTTCGTTTGTCAGCCCGTTTATTCCTTTAAAAACCTCCGCAAAAGTGTTTTGCACAATATCCTCTGCATCTTGCGGAGACTTCACATGGTTTAACACAAAATAATACACTCTGTTTTGATACTCGCTGAAAATTTCTTCAAAGGCAGATTCATCCCCGCCCTTTGCCCGCGTGATAATATTAATCATCTTTTCACTCCCCTTACACGTATTTCCCCTCTTGCCTATATAGTTGTCGAAAAATTGGTTTTGGTTTAATGAAAATGAAAAAAATTTTTACACCTTATAATTGTAGCACAAAAAAGCAAAATGTTTTTGGTACAACCTATTGCAAGTCCACCAATTTTTCTATATGATAATAAAACTTACAAATTTTGGAAGGAGATTGGCAAAATTATGCAGATTAATATAAACGGGAAGGTTTTGTTTGCCACGCTGGACGGCGAACTGGACTATCATATGGCAGAAAAATTCCGCACGCAGTTGGACGCGGCGTTTGAAAAATCCGCGTGCAGACACATCTTGCTGGATATGTCCGATGTGTCGTTTATGGATTCGTCGGGGATTGGCATGGTTATCGGGCGATACAAAAAAGCAGAACTGCGCGGCGGACGGCTTGTGCTTGCGGGCATGAGCGAGTCGCTTGCAAAGCTTTACGAAATGTCGGGGCTTTCCAAAATAGTATCACGCGCCGCAACAAACGAAGCCGCAATTTCTATGCTGGGGGGGCCGCTGGTATGACAAACAAAGTAAAATTCGAGTTTGCCGCCATTCCCGAAAACGCGGCACTTGCCCGCGTAGTTGTCGCGGCATTTATCACGCCGCTTGACCCTAGCGTGGGAGAAATTTCCGATATAAAAACCGCCGTTTCGGAAGCTGTTACAAACGCGATTATCCATGGCTATAACGGAAACGGAAACGGAAACGAAACCGCCGTTACAATTTCCATGCACAATGTATCGCGCCAAATTCATATAGAAGTTTCCGACAGCGGCGTTGGCATAGAAAACATAGCGTCTGCAATGGAACCTCTCTTCACCACAAAGCCCGAGATGGAACGCAGCGGCCTTGGCTTTACCGTGATGGAATCTTTCATGGACACGGTGGAAGTAACCTCTCGCCCAAACGAAGGCACAACAATAAAAATGGTAAAACAACTTGCCGGGGAGCGATAAGATGAAACTCACATTAGAGTTAATCGCCCGCGCCCAAGACGGCGACAATGACGCGGCAGAACTTCTTATAAAAGAAAACAGCGGCCTAATTTGGTCTGTTGTAAAAAAATTTGCAAAGCGCGGCTACGAACCCGATGACCTCTACCAGATAGGCGCGATAGGGCTTCTAAAATGCATTCGCAAATTTGATTCGTCCTTCGACGTAAAATTTTCCACATACGCCATTCCCATGATAATTGGCGAAATAAAACGCTTCCTGCGCGACGACGGCATAATAAAAGTGTCCCGCCCCATGAAAGAACTAGCCACAAAAGCACGCTACACCACAGAAATGCTAACGGCAAAGCACGGCCGCCAGCCCACAATAAACGAACTTGCGGAAGAAATAGGCGTAACCACGGAAGAACTTGTTGTAGCAATGGACGCAGGCCACGATGTAGAATCTCTCCACGCCACAATCTACCAAGGCGACGGAAGCCCAATCTTCCTCATTGATAAAGTCGCCCAAACCACATCCGACGCCGACCACAGCATAAACATCATAGCCCTGAAACAACTAATCGAACGCCTAAAGCCCAAGGAACGCCAAGTAATTATCCTGCGCTACTTCCAAGACAAAACCCAAATGGAGGTTGCAAAACTAATCGGCGTCTCCCAAGTTCAAGTCTCCCGCATAGAAAAAAAAGTCCTCACCGCGCTGAAAATCGCGCTTGAGGACGTGTAGTTTTCGGTTTGCGTTACAGCCCAATCCGCTCGTGGATTAACGGTAACGGTTTCGCGGGGCTGTTTGAAAAAGTGAGGGACTGCAAGAATTTTTCGGAAGCTTCCGATATAAGGGGTTGGGAATTGGTGTGAAAACGCGCCAAAACCTGCCCCTTTTCTACATAATCGTTTATGCCGAAATTTAGCACGATGCCCGCGCTGTAATCAATTTCATCTTCGGGGCGGGTGCGGCCTGCGCCAAGAATCATTGCGGCAATCCCGATGCCTTCGGTGTCCGTTTCCGTGATGTATCCGCTGTGGGGCGCGGTGATTTCTGCCACGGTTTTCGCTTGCGGAAATTGCGCGGGGCTTTCTATATAGGAACGGTTGCCGCCTTGGGCTTCCACCATATCCGCCAGCTTTTGCAATGCGCCGCCGCTTGTGATGGCTTCTTTCGCCAGAACGCGGCACTCTTTTAATTCGCCTTTTTCCGCGAGAAAGAGCATATTTGCGGCAAGTTCTTCGCAAAGCTGTAAGAGGTTTTGCGAAATTCGTTCGCCTTTCAAAAGTTGGATTACTTCAATTAACTCCAAACTGTTGCCTATCGCGCTTCCCAACGGCGCAGACATATCCGTGATTATTGCGGCGGTTTTGCGACCGCAATTGTTGCCCGTTTCTACCATTATTTGCGCGAGGGCGCGGGCATCTTCAAGGCTTTTCATAAACGCGCCGCTTCCCGTTTTAACGTCCAGCAAAATTGCGTCTGCACCTGCGGCAATTTTTTTGCTCATTATGCTTGCGGCAATTAGAGGAATACTGTCCACCGTGGCGGTCACGTCGCGCAGGGCATACAGACGCTTATCCGCAGGCGCAAGATTTGCAGATTGCCCCGCGACACACAGCCCGATTTTTTTTACAATGCCCATAAATTCCGCGCCCGAAAGTTTTGTATTGAAGCCGGGGATTGCTTCCAGCTTGTCTATTGTGCCGCCCGTGTGCCCAAGCCCGCGCCCGCTCATCTTTGCAATCGGCACGCCACACGCCGCAACAATAGGCACTACCGCAAGCGTGGTTTTGTCCCCAACCCCACCCGTGGAATGCTTGTCTACGGTGATGGTTTTTTCCGTATGCTTCAGCGGTTTCAGGTCTACATACTCGCCCGATTCCACCATCGCCATCGTAAGCGCGGCGGTTTCTTCCGCATTCATTCCGCGAAAATATACCGCCATAAGCAGTGCCGCCATATGGTAATCCGCAATTTCGCCGTGTGTAAAGCCCTCTATCACGTTGCGTATTTCCGTGGCGGTTAATGCTTCGCCACGCTTTTTTTTCGTAATAACTTCGTATATTCTCATAAGACATTTTCCTCTCAAAAATAAATAACGGGAAGCGTTGTGGTTGCACACAACACTCCCCGAATACAACCGACTTGTCCTCGCGAAAGGGGTCGGTTATTTTTTTGCCTTGTTTTTCGCCCCAAGACAGAAAAAATTTGTACCGCCTTACGCGCCGTGCTGTGGAAAGTATATACTTTTTGCAAAAATGATACAAGCGGAAACCCACTTTACATATTTATTACAATAACATTACATAATAAGTATATCAGATTTTACATTCGCAGGCTACAATACGGACTGTAGACAAAAACAAAAAAAGAGAGAAGGTATGTAAAATGAGTAAGAAAAGGTTTTTTGCACTTGTACTCGCATTCGTGATGACATTCACGCTTGCACCCGTGCTTACGGTATCAGCTGATGCCATCGGCGCAACAATTGACGGCACTGCGGTGGCATTTGCAGACCAACCGCCCGTTATCGTAGGCGGCAGAACACTCGTTCCTGTACGCGGCGTATTTGAAAACATGGGCTTCAACGTAGACTGGGACAATGCAACAAGCACAGCAATTATTTCAGACGCAAACTATGAATTACGCATCACCGTTGGCAGCGCAACATTCACAACAAACGGCGTTGCACAGGCACTGGACGTTCCCGCACAAATTATCGGCGGCCGCACAATGGTTCCGATTCGTCAGCCGCTTGAAAGCGTAGGCTACTATGTAGGTTGGAACAACGTGACAAGAACGGTTGTAATTACATCCGCACCCGAACCGGCTCCCGTGCCTACACCTGCACCTACTCCGGCTCCAACCCCCGCACCTACTCCGGCACCCACCCCCGCACCTGTGTTGGGCGAATTGCCAACAGGATTGATTCACGTAATCACACGCGAATCCGGTAGCGGAACACGCGACGCATTTGTTGAACTTACAGGCGTTCTTGCAGACGGCAGCGACCGTACAACAGAAGAAGCCGTTGTTCAAACAGGAACAGGCGCGGTAATCTCTACTGTTGCGGGCAACCCGCAAGCAATGGGATATATCTCACTGGGCGCAATGCGTGATGACGTTCGCGCACTTCCAATAGACGGCGTTGCACCAAGTGTTGCAACAGTTGTAGCAGGAACTTATCCGCTGTTCCGTAGCTTCTACTTGGCAGTACCGCAAGACGTAAGCGACTTGGCACTTGACTTCATCGACTTTATCATGAGCGCGGAAGGTCAAGAAATCATCTCCGGCAGAGGATATATTTCTCCCGTAACAGACCCCGCACCATTTGCAGGCGGCGGCCTTAGCGGAAGTTTGGAAATAGAAGGTTCTACCTCCGTTGTTCCCGTTCTTAACTTGGTTGCCGCAGCCTACACCGAACTCACAGGCGTAAGCATCGACATCCACTCCACAGGTTCCGGCGCAGGTATCACAGGCGCAAGAGAAGGCCGCGTAGACATCGGATTGTCTTCACGCTCTATCCGCGAAGGCGAACTTGCAGAACTTAGCGACGTTGTAACAATGGCTCACGACGGAATCGCAGTTATCGTTCACCCCGACAACGGTCTGCCCTCAGCGACCGTAGACGAAATCCGTCAAATCTTCATGGGCGAACTGTTCCGCTGGGAAAATATTGACTAGTAAGTCTTGAGGGAAGTTCTCGGGGCTCTGCCCCGAACCCCGCAAACTTTTTGAAAAAAGTTTGAACAAAAACTTTAACTAAAAACCCGCCGCGAATTTTCGCGGCGGGTTTTTAGATTGCAACGTTGTATATCGTCAGTCCATGTCAAAGTTTGGGTTCCGCCTTTTCAAAGGCGGACGGGGTTCGGGGGAGGTGCCGTTCGCGGTAAAC
>Ga0209755_10003490_pt1 | contig 19655 bp, 13 predicted proteins | sample TergutCo191P1_FD_187301 | JGI IMG/M metagenome (GOLD analysis project Ga0209755, IMG submission 187301) | Cornitermes sp. P1 segment gut microbial communities from Petit-Saut dam, French Guiana - Co191P1 (SPAdes) (version 2) | ecosystem: Host-associated > Arthropoda: Insects > Digestive system...
TTCTGAATAAAGTATTGTGTTATTGTGCTGTATGTCTTGAAATTTAACTATAATTAGAAAATAAGCTGTGAATCGTGGCCTATGTTAATTTTCAAACATTATTAAGTTATGTTTCTCCACTATCCCACATTTGCATAAATTGATTTTGACTTTCATCCTTGAATATTGTTATTTTAATTTTAGGTTAGGAAGTTGTTCAAATCATCTCCATTCCTGACAAATGACAACTCAGTTTCTATCATGGATGGATCAGATGAAGGCCTCTTCTCATGGTTTACTGTGAACTTTCTTCTTGGTATGACAGTAAGCAGACACTTTATGACACAGTATTGTTCAGTGCTTTAAATAACTGCCACATTTCTCTCCCTTTTGTACTGTACAGATTACTAGATCATTAACCTCTGAAGCTTTATGCCCCAGAACTTCTTTCTTGAGATCAGAACTAGCAAACCATCCATCTAAAATTGTACAGTTTCTAATGATGATTTACTACACCTTTGGAGAATGTGGTGATGGACTTATTTCAGAAATTAATTATCCTATTTGTGTATTGTCTCCCTTGATGATGTCTCCATCTTGTAGAAGGTTTATTTATTCAGGTGATGGAGCTTGAATTTGTCATTGACCTCGATAGCTATTCTGGTGGCAGGCTAGCTGCTGGTAGATCACTCAAGCCAGACAGTTTTGGGCAAGTTGTTGGACATTGAGAGATACCCTGGCCCTTTAGGTTGAGGGTTGTGTGTGAGACTGACACTCTCACCTTGTAAAAACTTGACTGTTTCAACACCCTGGCAAAACCAGGGAGGCTCTGCCCCCAAAAATGCTGAAGCACCATAGATGAAGAATTATATAATGGGTATAAAGTGGCATTTACTTTTAAGTGTTTGATGGCATGACAAGTACAGTAGTATTTGTGATAATGCTGAGAGGAATTTAAGTGTCCAGAAAACAACCAGCTAGTCAGATATATACTGTGCAAGTTTTTGGGTGCCTCCTTTTTTTAATAATGTTGTAATAATTTTTGATGATATTCCATTGCAACAACAAGAATTTTGATGAACATAGTGGTTATATAGGTACATGTCCATTAGTTGTATGCATGGGTCAGGAAAGTATTAGCAAGAGTAATGAAATTTCATTTCATGATAGTGCATTATATTTCATGATCATCAGTTGTAAAGATTGAAGTGGTGTAGACTGCACTAGCACACTTCAGACTAATGTCAGGAATGGTGAGCAGTTACACTAGAGCTCTGTCTTTACTTCTAACGCTGCTGTACTTGATTTTTTCTTACACAGTCACAATTGTTTCTTTGTGAATCACTTGTGAAATCAGCACCGGAGTCTAAGGTAAACTGTCCTTTGAAAATAGAGTGAAAGCCAAAATGTCAGCCACATTTGTACCACTATTAGACATATACAGGGTGTTTCATAATGCACTCCGAGATTACAAAAATTTATTATAGGAAAACCATAGGACATGTATTTACGAAACCTGTACAAGTAGAAGGAACAACTCAAAAAATTTTTTTCCCAGTAAGATGTTTTCCATCGTAGTTCACATTTCTGCCGCTAGGTGATGCAAGAGTATGTAGTGAGAAAATGGATGCTCCGGGGGAGAAGTTGTTTTGTGTGTGGGAATATCACACGAGTAAGTCTGTGGTTACTGTGCAACGTGCATTTCGTGCAAAGTATGCAAAGGACCTGCATACAGACAAAACCATGCCTAAAGGCATGGATCATTACAGCTGTGAAGAATATTGATGCACCCATATTGACTTGTGTGTGGCAAGAACTTGAATATCGTGTTGATGTGTGCTGTGTCACCCATGGTGCACACATCGAACATCTCTAGTTGTCAAAAAAAAACTTTTTCAGTTTCCCTGTGGCTGTGAACAGTTCCATTAAGGTAGGTTCTTAGTTTTCTTGTTATAAACGTTTGTAATCACGGAGAACATTATGAAACGCCCTGTATTTGCGTGGTGCTAGAAGGGGTACTACTGATTCTGAAGTATCTGTAGGAACCCAAATGTCGCTGTTATGTTATAATTTTACAGCTGTATGTTTAACAAGTGCCATAGTACCTTGAACACATGGTGGATGAAATTTGTTTGTACCAAATGCAAATGTGTTTGGAAAATTCTGTACCCCACTTGAGTACAACTTCCCACACTTTTGCCTTAACAGTTAAATACTCAGTAAATATATATGTTATTTTCTGCTGAAAGAGGAACTATGGACACAGGAACTAGAGGATTTAAATGTCAAGTGTTTAGTTGATGTGCTTTTGAAACTGAAATTTTGGGAAACAAGAATGTTATACATGTTATGAAATTAAGGCTGTGGCCACCTATATTTCCTCAGGGGTATAAGAACTGAGTTTAAATTGTGTATTTGTTCAAGAAAGGACATTTCTTTTTAATAAAATTGACTTCTAGATAACTTCTGGCTTTTCAGATCGTTTTGGTGGTGATCAAGATCAAACAGTGGCAGCTCTTGATTTAGGCGGTGGCTCTACCCAAATTACATTTGCACCTACTGATCAAACTAAGTCAGAATTTATACATCAAGTATCAGCCTTTCATCATAAGCTTACTGTTTATACACATAGGTAAGTGTAAGTATAATATTGTTTATTCAAACATAAGAAATAATTGTTAAATGAACTGAAGTTTATACTGTTATCACACCATTTTTTTTTTTTTTTTTGTAATTGAATTATTTACATGGAGCTCAATTAAATATGTAGGTATTAGAACAGTCGTTTGCATGATTTCAGGCTTCCACCATGAAGTAGATGAGAACTGCTATGCATACCGACATTTCGGGACAGCCTGTCAGTCCCATCTTCAGGGGTCAAGAATTTTACTTTCGATTCTTGACCCCTGAAGACAGGACCGGTAGGTTTTCCCAAAACATCAGTAAGACATTACCACTACTCTTTGCATAATAACCCAGAAGAGTGCAGTTCTCAGACCACTCATTTGTTAGAGAAACAGTGCTTCAGAACAATGGGTTGTCATCAACAATGTATGACATTGTACAATAAATTAAGTTTCATTAAAAATAAGTTTCCTGATCACTGCAGCAGTATAGAAGTTCTTAACTTGACAAATAATGTATAATATTGTTGTCTGAGGTTCTCATGGCAGTGACTGTGACGATTACCATCTTCTGGGGTGTGGTACTGTGTAATATGGTAAATTTAACTGACTCGAGGCTAATTTGAAGGTTGTCACTTGAAATGATGCTTCGTTAATATGTATGAACATAAGATGTCTGTCTGTACTAGGAGAAAAGCAAAGAGTACTGCGCTAGCAAACCTACTGAAGACATGAAATGACATATGGGTTTAATATAATTTTATATGCAACATGGCTGTGACTTTAGCTTGGCAGGTCTTATGTGTAAATACCTACAGCATGATTCAAAAAGATGGACTCAGTTTCGTACGTCTATATTTCCTGAACTATACATGGTATATGGATGATCTACATAACATTTGAAAGAAGATGTCCTAAATTTTCAAATACCACCGCTAGAGCACTCACCTAGTGCACAGCTGTGCAGCAGTGTCAGTTGAGACCAAAATGGCTACTATGCTGCACAAGATTTTCTGCGTTCGTGAGTTCATTAAAACTGAGTTGGCAACTGCTGTGCAGAGTGTGTTTCGTCTTTGTTTCAACATTCAACCTCCAACGAGGAAGAGCATTTGTCGGAATCACCAGTTTGAACAAATAGGCTGTCTGAGTCCATCTTTTTGAATCACCCTGTATTTAATCTATAATAACTTACTCAAGAAGAAGTTTAATCAATCAGGGTGACTATCCAACTATGCATTTGTTAACTAACCTAAATGTTTAGCGGTACTAAGAAATTGTTGAGTATATAGTTGTGATCAGCCTGAGGTAGAGACCTGTACCTGATGACACACAACACTCAAAAGAGGCAGACATCTGTACTCCAAGTGGGATTCAGACCTGCAGTCTGAGAAAGCGAGTGGCCAAAAACCCATGCTTTAGACCACGCGGTCACTGAGATCAGCTTGGATGCTGTTATATTCTAAGAAACTGAAAGTTTCTCAAAATAAACCAAGAATAAACAATTTTTGTTAGTGTTAATATTATATTTGAACATAATTTTGTGTGTGAGATAATCAATGTGTTCAGTCATTTTCTGGCAACACTACTACCCTGAATGTGTGTTTGGGAATGTACACAGTGAATTTTTTCCTGTCTGAAGTGAAGTCTTGTGAAGAGCATCTAGAAGTATCATTGTGTTTTCAATTTACTTGTGCACTGTAACTGTATTCATCATAGAATTTGAAATGAATCTGATCCCATTTGTAGTTACTTAGGCCTGGGTCTGATGGCAGCCCGGAAGGAAGTTCTTTTGTTTGGAAATGCTGAGGGTTCCACCACACTGAGGAGCAAGTGTATCAATCCTATTATCAAAACAGACTGGTCCTATGCTGGAGCTACTTATACAGTTATGTAAGTTTGCTGTAAATACAGAACTTCAGTATGTAACCTTCATACTAATGGTAATCCTTCAGGCCGTGTACTGTGATTTCATTTATTGGCCAGGATGGATTCAATACAATGTATGGAGCACTAGTATCTACAGGAGGGTATTTTAATGCATGCATTCTGCTGGAGTGGGCAAGGACAGATTATTCATGAATTTTCTGTGTTCTCCATACTTCACTTTCTATGATGTTCTCATGTTTGCTCATTTTTTGCAACTAATCTTCAGTGTATAGCCTTTTAAATGCCAAGTTTAGTTTAGTTTGGTCAATCCACTTAGTCACAACTTGTGACTTTGGCTGTGTCAAATTCAGTTACAGTTTGTATATCGCATGACTCAAACTCACAATGCATTAATGTAACAAACAATAAAATAAGGTATAATGTAATGTTATAAGATTAATACTAATTAAAACAGAGCGGTATGACAACTTATGAAACTCACATACTCATACAATCCAAATGCAATCAGTATGATATAAATTCACCCTCTGAGTAAAATGCGTGTTGTAACAGGATTTGAGTTTTCTTTTAAAAGATTTGATCTCTACTAATTTTTTATATGATCTGCCACCTTATTGTGGAGTATAATTCCCTGAAGATTTCCATACTGTAAGATTACACATATAGTTCCATTTTTTTGGCATATTGTATGTATAAAGGTGTACAATGTGCTCCTGTGAGTCTTCATACTTTTTAATCCAACATACCACTTCCAGTATGCACAGAGAAGTGACCGTGAATATGTTGTAGTCCTTAAATATCTGTCTGAAAAACGCATGTTTACTAACACCACCTATTATTTGAATGGCCCTTTTTTGCAGTTTAAATATTTTATTACTTTTATTATCCCCACCACATAAAATTATACCACAACCTCAGAAGTGCAAGAAAATTTGCGTGTTTATCATATAAGGGTTCATTACTTCTTTTAATGATTTAATAATATAGGATACTGTGCTCAGTTTTTGACTTGATGATTTTCAGATTTTCTGCTGTGACTGGAGCACTATTCAAATTCAGTGCCCAAGTTCCCACTGTAGGACATTGTTTTCCCTTTCAGACACAAAGGTTGCACATTTCATGGAACAACATTCGGTTCATCCATTAATGGGTGACAAGGGCTTTCTGATGTGACACACAACCAGTGCAGTAAAATAAACCAAACAAAAATTTATGTCTGTCTGCACCCTGGACAGCCATTAATTTATGAAAAAATATTTGTTGCAGGGGACCAGAGATACCTCATTATAAGGAGGTGAAAGTAGACAGATATATGAAAGAGAAATATCCCATAGTGAAATTTGAGGAATGCCTGAAGATTGTTAGTAGTTATGTGAATAACAAAGTGGATAAGCCAAAAGAACTGAATAAAAAAACTATAGGTGCTTTCTCATATTACTATGACAGAGCAACAGAATATGGTCTCATAGGTAAGCGAAGTACTGTTAGATTGCTTTGGAAAGTTTTGAGCTCCTTTTGAAGATGTTTTTCTTGAATCTTTTATGCGATTTTACAAATTTATATGAATTATGGTTTCTTCTGAGACAAAATATATTACATGGATAAACTATGCCCATAACGCTTCAAATGCAGAAAAATATATTCAGATTTATTCACCTGGAATAAAATGTTCAATTTGTAAATGTATTAAATGCAACAGATGGGAAATTTTTGAAATATTGAAGTTAAGCCAGTAATGAAAGGCGGTTTTATAAGTTTTTACAAAACCTGCACAGTAAACATATTTTATTTTTTCATGTGAGCACTTGCTTTTAATTGCATTTTTTCCAGTAATTCTCAAGTTTTCTGATTCTTCCAAAACACTTGAGTCATGACCAAATGATGTTGCCATTTTTCAGCTTTGGAATCGTGACTGAAGCTCCTTTCAGATGCAGTAATTTAAATGTTACATTTTTTGCTTTTCAGAGTTATGTTCATTGACCTCCTTGACTAAACACATTCTACAATCACGGACTGCTGTCAGTGCACTCATCACTTGTCATCACCCCTACTTTGATTCTTTTTTTTTTGGCCTTTGTAATCTTTCCTCTTACTAATTCAATTATTGCCATACTAAAATGTCAGTCTTACATAAATCTTGTAGTTGTTAACTTTCAGGTGAGGCATCCCCATTGTGTTGTATAGAATTATAAATACAAACAATATATAGTGAAACACAACTCACTGGTTTTATTAAGGTATATTTCTTATATTGTTTCATTCAACGACATGTTTCAGCTCTAGTTATGAGCCATCTTCAGGTTGATTACTTTTCATAGTAAGGTAAAATATACAATTAGCAATGGTATTGCTATTGTTACCTATGAGATCTCGTATAACATACAAAAATTTTAACATTGATTCTGCTGTGTAGGAGTATTAATATTAAGTTAGTGGAAGTTAATTATATAGAATATTAAAATTACAGGGTATTATAGTCACGGAAATGTGGTGTGGGTACTAAAAATTATTCTATTTAACTGTGTTTGTGGATTCTTCATTGACGCATCGGTTTTTGTGATGATGTAACGTAGGTCTATGACAGTTATTGGAAGTTTGTTGACCTCATGTGACAGCACGTTTTGGTCATTTGTAATTAAGACGTTGTTTATGGATTGATGTAGAATGTATGTCTTGGAAATATGGTGTGTGGGCTTCATTAAATAGATGGTATGTTTGTTTATGTTGCATATTTTGAAGTATTTGTTGACTGATGTATGTTTATGTTTGTGCCAAAGAAAATAATTTCTTGAATTGTTGTGATATTATTTATTTTGTGAGTGGAGATCGTTGAATATACGTGCGTCTATTCCTTGCAGTATACTGGTTTCTCTGTCCATATGTTGTGTTGCGTAAAGACTGGTCAGTTATGTGAGATCTTGTAGGTAACAATAACAGTAACATTGCTAATTGTACATTGTACCTTACTAAGAAAAGTAATCAACCTGAAGATGGCTCATAACTAGAGACGAAACATGTCATTGAACGAAACAATGTAAGAAATATACCTTAATAAAATCATTAATTGAGTTGTGTTAGTATTAATCACTACTCAAAAACAATGAACATTGAACACCAACTAGATTAGAATGAGGAAAGTTCAACATGGTTAACATCTGCCATATTTTTCAATGCTACCATTGAGAACAGTGAAAAGGCTTGTATTGTTCACTTACCCTTATGTGTTTATGTATTTTATGAAGTTTCTCAATTTGTGTTTTGTTGATTGTGGCTAGAGGCTTGACTTTCTATCTCAGCCCTCACAGCTCTGTGGTATTCATGTTGGGAAATTTTTTTCCAAGTTGTACTGCAACTCGCAGTGACATATGCCTTCCAGTCGTGTAGTGACTGCATTTATATAGCACAAGAGACAGCAGATATGCTTGCTTTGAACTGAAATCCTGGAAGTTGGAGATCATATGCATAAAAACATCTTAAAACACCGTTTAAATACAGACTAAATTGCCCCATACTCCACCTTAATTTTATTTGTTAGTTTCAGTCGTGTCATGGTGATTTCCTGTACTAAAATATGTACCACTGAACTGGATCATACCAAGTGTTCTTCTGTTACAGCGCAAAGCTTGTAACAACAATTGACAACAACATTGCTTTCTGTATTAGTTAACGTGATGAATGTGGTAATATGAGTAAAATGCCAAGAATTCATAATCCCAGTACGACTGTCTTTTTGCTTTCGTTCTTACATATTAACATTTAATGTCTATGGCATATGCCACATGAAATAAGACATTGTCTTTTAGTGTTGACACTGTGTTATATGACATTGCATGGTTTTATGTACATGGTGTTCCTGAATTTTAAATTCTTTAAACATGGTTTGATGTACACTGTACATTCAGCAGCAAGCATTATTTGTACAGCCTCTAGCCATGCAACTAAGAATTATGTTGGCACATGATTTCAACTAATCTGCTCCAGACACACATTGTTCTTTGTTTGTAGAGCATTACTCTGATTGATAAGGCACTGGGCATTCAGATGAACAAAAGAGCATTGAAGGAATGAATAACATCAACTTATCTTGGTGGGACCATTGTGGAGACATATGTGGGCTGACACTGTTTAAACAAATTGAGCTTTTAAATGAAATTTTAGATGCTGTTAATGTTAGGGGAACATAGTTCTAATGAAGACAGTCTGATTAATATGATTATACATAATTATTATACCAGAGAACTCACAAAATCACTCATAGTCAAGATGAAATGAAAGGTGATTCTCATGACATTGGGAATGGGAGGGTTGCCAAGAATGTTTTTGTGGAAAAATGTTACAACATTTGGAGGTTCACAAGAGATGTTTTGTAAAGTCTGTGGACCACACTTTGATATTAGTGGTGATGTAGACACTGCAGTCATGTTTCAGAAGTTTTTTGACCTGACTGTTATGCATGACATTGCATACAGAGCAACACGGAACATATGTAATTCATGTTAGTGCTGAGTGGCATATTACAAAAATAAACATCAAGCTAAAAAGGTTTCTACATTTCAGTGGCATCTTGGCACTAAGTGAATTTGAACCTTTCAAAATCTTCCCACTCATTTGATAACTGCACCAAAGATTTCAGCAGCTACAGCTGCTGAATCAAAATATTGTCATGTACGATTCTTTGCTCCATGGAAAGGAAAGCTCTCTTTAAAACATATGTACACCTGAAAGCTGCCATATTTGGCATAAAATCGTATGAGGTGCACAGAAACAGTACAAGGTACATCTGGGTATTTGAAATTTACACAGTGCAGGAAATGGAACTTCAAGATCAGTTTGTAAAGGCAGCCCATTGCTGCTTGTGACTACAACATGTGCAGGTCAAAAAATTCAGATGTTGAAGTTGTATGTGGTGGAGCAGAAGAAATGTACAGTGTGGTACATGATGCTTGGGACTGCCATTTGTAACTGTATGGCGATTCACAAATCTGTGTCACACAGCAAGGCAACTGACTCTCTTACATTCAGGCTCCTGCTGATCAAGGGTGTAAGAGGAGAACAGGGATTGCTTGTGTCCCATCCTTTGTATAATTGTCCATCTGTTGACCCACTTCATGAAACTCGGTGAACACCATTTTATGGAGATAATTCACACTATGGGAGACAAGCAAAACCACAAGGATGAGTTGTTTGTTCTAAACAAGTTGTAAGGAAGAAATCCAACTGTTGGTGTCATGAATGTGGAGCTGCTTTGTGTCTGTCTGGATGTTTTACGTTTTACCACAGAAACCTTCACTTCTAACTTTTTTCATGGTGTTCCCATCCACTGTGTGCCTGAATAATCATTCAACATTGTAATTCACTTTACTTTGAAAGTGCTGTAAAAATTTTATTTTTATATTACAAACATCAGAAGTTACATCAGTTTAAGTTTTGTGTTGCAGAAATTACAGTGACATTTAAAAGTACTCCCACAGGAAGTATGGGTGTGCGGTTTTGAATGGCCATGCTAATGGGTTAATTTTGTTTTGAGTGGGAATTCAATAAAATTATCTCCAAAAACTAAACATGCTTTGGCAATATTTGTGACATGTAAACAGTTTTCAGATGTTAGTTGATAGCTGATCCTTGTAATGGCAGATTCACTTCTCCTATGACCATAAATTCTCAAAAAATTTCTTTCCATTATGTAAAGATCTTCCCACTGTATTAACTTATTACAAAGCAGTAACATGTTTTACTGTCTGCTTTTCAGATCCATTTACTGGTGGCATTGTAAGTGTAGGTGATTTCCGTGATGCAGCAAATAAAAGTAAGTACATTATTTTGAGGAAGAGTGTGCTAAGAACAGTGAAAGTTAGGTACAGTTGTTTTAACAGCAGAATAGACTTGCACATGGTCAAGTCAATGCCATTATGGGTTTGTTTGTTGCCATGGCATGTTTTATTGCACACTACCCTCAACATAGTTCCTTTCTGTTGTTACAGGTGTCTGCCAGTGACCATACCATTCCTGCAAACATTTCTGCAGACCTTTTCCTGCCACTTCTGCTCTTGTCTTCTCTTCTGCCTCTAATAACTGCAACCTGTATCCCATCAAGAGGGCTTTCATATGTAGCAGTAATCAGCAAGGGCTAGATATGTGACCCCAACTGTAGATCTGGATTATTAAACAAGGAATAGGCCATGCCATATAGTTAGTTGCTGGCTTCTCAACATACATACCGGGGTTTGATCCCTGTAGGATTTGTGTTGTATGGATGGGACAGGTAGTTGTATGAAAGTATAGTGGCAAACTGTGTGTGCTTGAGAAGCTAGTAATTGCTGAGGGTTCACACACACACACACACACATGGTTCTCTCAAACATTCACTTTGTTTTTCCACTGAAAGAAGTGGGCTAAAATTGACAGGAATAAAACTAGGTAACCTTGAGATCATAAGACTGAAACTTGTAGATTTATGTATGGTATAAATGTTCATTCTAGATTTTAAAGGGCTATTTTCATTTTTCAGCATGTGCAACTCCAAATACTGAGCAGCCATTCATGTGTTTGGACCTCACCTACATAACAGTTTTACTCCAACAGGGCTTTGGACTATCGCCAGACAAAACACTGCGTGTAAGTTATATCTGTACTGTCACAAGTAAGAATGTAAGAAAGTGGACTATACATGCCTTGGAAGATCAGTCATATTCTTACACATTCAACTGTCTTCACCCCAGTTAGTGTAGTTTCTCAGTATTGGAATGTTAAATTTCTCATGTAATTGCAAAAGATTTGTGTTTTGTGAAAGTATTTTGGGGGGAGGATGGGTGGATGGATGGCTGGATGGACGGACAGTTGAAATTCAGTGTATGATCACAGTAAGACAACTGAAGCTGATGTCAGCATGGTGAATCAGGAAAAGAAAAAGGGTCACCATTTAACATAAAATGCTGACTGGGATGTTTGATGTTTCTGATTTGTTTTATTTAAAGTCAACAGTGAACTCAATGGCGCTGACTGTATAGCTTCACATGCTAGAGTCATTGGTAAATAGCAAATTTGGAAGGGCATGGAAGTAGTTGCCTGCAATGAAGTACTTTCCTGGCTTTTGCCTGGTGGGACCAAGGGAAACCATGACAAACTGTTTTTCAGGGTAACTGGACTGTGGGTTTCAATTAGAGAATGGGAATACCCTGTTCAAAACAGGAGTGCTAACCACTTGGCATTGACGATCAGTACAAGATGTTCAGAATGTGGATGTTAATAGTTGACACTGTCATTGTTCATAAGTTAATTTTGTATCACTGTATTGTGCCACCTTTTGGTTTCACAATGCCTGTGTGTAATACCTGCACTCTTGGTTAACACATTCTATTAGAGTTATTAAAATTAAGAAGCAAATTCAGTTTTGCTAGATGACGATTACCAAAATGAAATTTGCTTCTTGACTTTAATCATTCTAATTGAGTTCACAAAAGTTCTACAGCATTTCAGTAAATACTCAGCAGAACAGTAATGTTTGAGATGAAAACTATGCCACTAATGTAGTTACATATATTTCCATGGACTTTTTTCCATAATCAGTGCCACCAAATTCCATTGTGAATTTTAAAGTCCATTCTTGTGTCAGCTGACCAAAACTGATTGTTTAAATTCAGGGTAGTTATTGGACACTACATTTGTTCATAAAGTGAGAGCACATGTAATGGCATTCTTAACTTCAGCATGTTAAAAGAGAATGGTGTTCCCAACTTTCTTGTCCACAGATCCTTGATATTGTAAAAACAAATAGTAACAGTACATTGCCACGTGTCACATGCAAATTGTGAAACTTTTGTCTGAATATGGATAGGAGTAATTACAGCAAACTGTGAGTACAGTGTAGTTTCAGTGACTCCAGACAGGTTGCTTGTTTATGGATCTCTATACCTTTATGAAGTTAATGGTTGAGGAAAGACATCGTTAGCATTATTTTCCAATCTGCCTCATTCATACAGATCATAAAAATTAAGTTCAGAATATTCCACACAATGTTTGCAGCTTCAGCTGGAGTGCAGATGTTTCATCGTTCAAACATCACCTATTATGCCAGTTTTATAGGTGCCAACATGATTGTCATTAACGAACCCTCTGAACACAAGAATAATAACATGTGTTATTATGTGTGCCTATTTAATAATTTAACTTATCTTTCAGCTCTATAAACAAGTTGATGGCCACGAAATCAGTTGGGCCCTTGGAGCAGCATTCCATATTTTACAAAATGGACTCTAGGATTGTTTATTATGCTCTTTAAGCGTATGTTAATTCACACTTCATACTTTTTATACAAGAATTTCTAGTACAGTGTTTCATTGCCTTTTGTGCCTTCATTGCTCTAGTCAGTCACATATGGATCTGTAGGAAAATAAGAATGGAGTAACATCATTGTTCGAATGTGTTCATTTGTGGAAGCACTAAAAATTTAATCATGCACAGTAGATTTTAGATTCCTTTTCACAGTTCTGAACTACAGGTTTTTAAGACTGCATTCGTCTGGGATGCAGTTCCATGTGAGCTCCTCCTCCTTTAGGGGAGAGAAGAAACTTGCTGTCTCCACCACATAACCTGTAGATAAAAGTAGCACATTCCTCCCAGATGCTGGTATCTATCTACTGCTCTGCCTTTTGTCACTTCCCAACAAAGCAACCCTCATTTTTTGAATACAGATGTATAAATTGGATGTGCAGAAATGAAAGATGTTACATACAGGAAAGCTGGTGATTTTATTGTATGAATTTTGATAATCTTAGCAACTGACCAACTTAATGCACAAATTCTTGTTTTATAATAAGTTTATTATACTTCTCTACATGTTTCAAGCACTGTTGTGCTCATCATCAGGAGCTCAAATTGTATTATACAGCATCTGGTATTGTCACACTGAAACAAGTAGTCTAAAATTACTAAAATACAATTCTATAAATATGAGCACAGAGTAGTAAAAGTTATATATGAATTCTTTGGGTGTAATTAGTGTATATTTCTTCACTATAAGCATGTTATGTCATGTAGTGGTTATGTTTATCCAGTTGTTAAACTTAGTGAAAAGGTGCTATGTCTGTTTACATTATATATTTGCCGAGTCTATCTAGTCATAAAATCGTATAAATTGTTGTATCTACATGGTTACGTGTATCCGGTCGTTAAATTTGTTAAAAATATACGATGTCTATTTACATTACATATCTAAAGAGGTTGCGGTTATCCAGTTATTAAAATTGTATGATGTCTGTTTACTTTACATGTTTGCTGAGTCTGTCTAGTTATAAAATCGTGTACAATGTTGATTAATTGTCAAATCTACAAAAAATGCAACTTGACTGTTGTTAAAACGTGCTTACCTCTGTAGGTGGCCATTCGGTGCGCAGGTTGAGAGAGGACTTGTTGCAATGCATGGAGTTATTGATTGGGTGTCAGGTGGGTTGTGACGTGCAGTATTTGTACTAGAGTTCAAACACAGGATTATGCTTGTTCGGATGTTATTCAGGGATGAGTTCATTATTACAGCGGAACGACTGCACGTATATTTGTTTGTATGGGAGTAAGAGGGTTGGTGTGTCGATCGGCTTGGGGAGAGTCACAGTGTCGTCACCATATTCATGCCTGCAGTTAAGTATATGTAGTGCATATGCTGAGCAAGGGTCATTATTTTTAATGTACCATATGTGTTCCTGGAATCTTGATTTTAAGTTGCGACTAGTCGGCCTGACATAAGCTTTGTGCCAGGTCTTGCAAGTAATTTTGTATATTCCACTTTTTTCATGTTCTTGTAACTGGGTTGGTACTATGGGTTTTATGAGATGACACAATGTTGTTGTGATCTTGAACGCAATGCCTATATTTGTATTTTTTAACAAATTGGTAATTTTTCTGATCGTTGGGCTATGGAAGCTAAGTGTAGTCCAGATTTTTTTTGTCATTCTTGCTAGTTTTTTTGTTGTTGACTTTGTGTAGTACCTGTCAGTTAAGTTGCAGTAGCAGGTGTTGTGGAAAGTTATTGTTCTTAGCAATTGATTGTATTAGTTCCCATTCTGTTGGTTTTTTGTCTGGGTCCAGAGGTAAAGAATGCATTGTAGTTACATGGAATCTAAAGGCTGCCATTTTTTGCTGTATGTGGTGATTAGAAAGAAAGTTAATGTTGTGTCTGTTGTGGTCGGTTTCCTGTATATGTCCACTTTGAGTTTAGTATCATTGTGTGTTATACAGTAACATGCAAACATACAAAAGAACAAGCATAATACTATGTTTGAACTCCTTCATTACAAATACTGCACGTCACAACCCACCTGACGCCCAATCAATAATCCCATGCATTGCAACTAGTCCTGTCTGAATCTGCACACCAGACAGCCATCTACAAAGGTAAGCACGTTTTAACAACAGTCAAGTTGCATTTTCTGTAGATTCAACAATTAATCAACATTGTACACGATTTTACAAATAGACAGACTCAGCAAACATGTAAAGTAAATAGGCATCGTACAATTTTAATAACTGGTTAAACGCACCCTCTTTAGATATGTAATGTAAATAGACATCGTATATTTTTAACAAATTTGACAACCAGATACACGTAACCATGTAGATACAATAATTAATCAACAATTTATATGATTTTATGACTAGACAGACTCAGCAAATATATAATGTAAATAGACATAGTACCTTTTTAATAAGTTTAACAACTGGATAAATGTAAACTCTACATGACATAACATGCTTACAGTGAAGAAATACACAGTAATTACACCCGAAGAATTCATATGTAACTTTTACTACCTTGTGCTCATATTTATAGAATTCTATTTTAGTAATTTTAGACCACTCATTTCAGTGTGACGATACCAGATGCTGTATAATACAATTTTGACCTCCTGATGATGAGCACATAGTGCTTGGAACATGTACAGGAATATAATAAACTTATTATAAAACAAGAATTTGTGCATTAAGTTGATCAGTTGCTAAGATTACACTGAGATGCACAGTCAGCAAAACAACAGAATTGTTGTTGTTTTCTCTGTTAATACAGTGTCATTATTTCATATGACAACCACTGCTTGTCACTTTCTGCCACTTCTCCACAGCACCTGTGGGCAATTAGTTGAGTGTGCTATGTGAATACGATTAATGAGTCAGCAGGCAGTTGCAACCAACAGTTGTCAGATAAAATAATGATGCTATACAAGAAAGCAGTTGGAAGTGGGTTATGTAACTGGATTGTTACCTTTCTTGTGAGTAGAGTTAATATATTCATTAAAAGTCATTTTTGTAGACTTTCAGCCCTTATTCTCAAAAAATAATACAGTTTCTTTCTTGTTACATGTTTTGGTCACTGTCTGGACTGACATTTAGTTATAAATGGACATTGATGAAATATAAAGTTTTCACCGTGATGAAAATTAATATTATCATTTGCTGGGTTGTGATACCACGTAAGACACTTTTGTGGTTACCAGCATTCATAGGAACATCTTCTTGCATCTTAGACCCTGAAGATGGAGACAGCAGGTTCATCTGGAACCTTGGTAATAGCATTTTTAATAGCAAAAGCATCTTCATTTCAAATGTACTGATTAGTACACACGGTAACCCTAATATTGAAAATGATGTCAATTTTTGCAGGTTTACTTTCCTATATGCCTATCATACATAGTTGAAAACCAGTTCTATAGGGTGTACTTATTTAGGATGTTATTTTTATATATTGGTACTGGGCTGTGTTTTAAAGGGGTGTGTGTCTGGAATAAAAGAAGGGGAAATTGTTAAACATTGGCACTATTGTAGATGTTAGTTTTGCAAAGCAGTACTAGTTCTGTACTTTTTGGAGTGAAGATGCATTCAAAAGTGGCCAAGGAGGGACTAAAATATTATGAGGGAAAATAGATTTTTTTAACAACAAAATAAACTCTTAAAATAACAAGACACAGAGTACGTTCACATTCTTGTTTGTGAAATAATGAAGGCGTGCTTTCATCTTTAATAGTAATGCAAACGAAAGTTATTACAAAGCCAACTGCTACTTCAATGGTATTTGAATTAACCCTTTAAAGGCAGTATGTGTCTGATTTATGCAAGGACTCGGTGCGTACCATACAGTAAGCACTGAACATGTCAGCTATACAGAACCACTCTCTTAATGTTGTATAAGGCAAAAGTCTCTGTCCAGAGATATGTACAAAACACATAAATGCAATGTGAGCACCATGTATAATTTTTTAACGTTAAGCCTGGTGGTATGTAAAGTAACTGCAAGGCTTTAAGAGGTTAACAAAACATTTTTATACCAACATAGCTGATGTGTTCACATAAATAAATTAAGTATTAAAACTTGTCACAGTTTATATTAGTGCATGAAATTCATCACACCATAGCAAATCAGTCCATCATCTTTGTGTTGTGATAATATCTTGCGTATAAAAACCAAGTTTTGTATGTGAAAAATGCTCAAACCTTCTGCAAGACAGTTCCCATGGTTGTGATATTCCAGGATATGGTGTTGTATATATTGGGTTTCAGTGGGGAAGGTATGAGCATTTGGTTCATTGGTAGCATAGTGCAAGGTTTTAACCACTGTATACTTACTCTGTGAAGACTCATTAGGCCTACTTAATCACAAATTTCAATTTAGCAGTGACTCTTGATTAAGTGTTGATAACAAATCTTTTGCAGATTGGAAAAGTGTGTAAGGAAGAAATTAGGAAAAGGGCTGGCTGATAATTTGGCCATGATGAATCTGGAATGTATGTACTTCTTACTCCAACATGCAGTTGATATATCTTATCTTCACTAACAGTGAAAAAGTTGGAATATACTGGTAATGCATGGATACTGTTAAATTATAAAAAGGTACATATCCTGTTTTGTGGGAAGTTGAATTCAATTTCATCTGGCACCCAAGGGACCAGACTGTCAAATATTTCAGATTATCAGGAAGTACCATTACTGATGAAATTTCTTACATCTGTTGTGTTACTTCCTAAAGAGAACATGCACTTGTCAGTCATTTTAATTTGATCATAAAAAATGTTAGCTTTTTCAATTATCGTAGGCCCAATCACAGGTTTTCCTTGAGAACACATTGCTTTAAACCACTTATACAACACCTTGTCCACTTGCGCTAATTTGGGCTGTCTCTGTCTGTTTCTTGTTATGGCCCTTCATACTTTCATATGTTGTCACAAATGATCATAAAGGGTCCTGTTGTCACAAATGATCATAAAGGGTCCTTCTGGTTCGTTATATCATAGCTATTTGACGATCCAACATTGTATGAAGCCATAAGCTCTAGTTGTTTGCCAATTTTAGACCTTCTTATTTCATTTGTCTGAGGAACCATTAAAGTTACACATTTCCTGTTGCCAGCAATATGTTACTCATCTTGTCATCTTCTAAAGTGATTATAATAGCCTGATGGACTTAAAAAGGTCCACATATTCCACGATGAAGACACAAAATCAGTACACTCAATGAAAGTTAAGGATGGCAGGCCTTCTGGGTGTGGGACTACATTCCTGAAGTCACAAACTAACAGGGGTGGGGGATTATTGGGTGCCAGATTAAAGGAATTCTACTGTAACACCTTTACAACATGACTTTCATGTTACAAACTTGTCTTCCACTACAGCACTGGTTGCTGCCATATGTGTTTCTTTGACAAGTGCCTTATGATAACTGCAGATGTGAGCCTTGTGTTGGAGATTTATATGAAGTGAATTGTTATACTTGCTGTAAATATTGCTTTTAAGTAGTCTTTTCCATTTTATTACATACAGTGATTACTGTGGTTGTTGAATGTCTGTTGTACACAACTTGAATGTCAGTAAGTGATATGACTGAACTCTTCTAATTCCTAGTGCCAAGGGTGTGCTTGTTCTTACTTATTCTCCACTGGTCTTACATGTATTCCATGTGCTGTGTGCAGTATAACAGTCTTCACATAGTTTTGCTTTTTGTAATGACCAAGCTACAGATGAACAAAAACTTTCTCTGCATCATGATTCTTGCACATCGAATCCTCCTCCTCATTTTCTTGGCCAGGACCAGTTTTCTTTCTGGATGAAGGGTGATCTGTACTTCCTAAACTAACTCACATTTCTCTATTTTGGTTTTTTTGCATTATTCCTCTGTGCCATTGTTTCCCAGAATGTGATATGTGTACCGCCAGTGGTACATGAGTGGATAAAGGCTACACAGCAGAGGTGAAATTAATAGAAATTGTTACATAATTCTATTTGCTGTCAGATGAACTCTGTTATAGAGACAACCCTCTGGTGGTGGGACTAGACATATTTTAGCACTCTTTATGTAAAATGTGAATATTTTATGAACAAAAAAATATAACATTGTTCAATACACAGCATTGTGTGGATAAAAAACAGATTGTGCAGCGTGTCTCAAAAAATGCAGTAAACATATTGGTTGACTAAAATATATGAATAATGGCCATTGGGATCTAACGGTACTTGTGTCCTGTATGTAGGACTGGCACTGTCTAAAGTTTAAACAGAATCATTTTCAATAATTTTGGCTTCATGAGGAAATGGTCGCGTGTATTACTGCCTGTGTATTGAGTGTGTATGATTGCAGTTCTTGATTCAGTGTAGATGTTTGCAATGGAGTTTGATTGGATTAGAAGAGAACCATAGCTTTATATTTTAATGAGCACCCACACTGATATTCTTGATTCACAAATTTTCAGTTATTTCACTGTTTTTAATCACTTTCATATACAAAAAATACCTTACGTGGTGGTGATGCCGGTGACCCAGCATGACCACATTATCTGTTTCTCTGATTTTGATGAAATTAAAATTTTAAGTTCCATATAAAACTTCAGCAATTCGAAGTTCTGTGAATATGATATTAATTATTAATATAGCTACTGAATGATGATCAAAACTAAGTATAATGAGTATGCTGTGCATGCATTGCTAAGCAGATCCTAACATGCCTGAAACTTTTAGAGCTAATTAAATAAACACTTGTTTGATATACATAACAGCCTTTGAGAACTGTGGAGATTTATTATTCAGAGTTACCACGTGGATGTCCTATCAAATATGTTCCATGAGGCAGTAATTTGCTCTTTAGAAATTTAAGTTAAATGTAAAGAAATCATCACATTCCTATTCACAGCCC
>Ga0209755_10003491_pt1 | contig 19641 bp, 21 predicted proteins | sample TergutCo191P1_FD_187301 | JGI IMG/M metagenome (GOLD analysis project Ga0209755, IMG submission 187301) | Cornitermes sp. P1 segment gut microbial communities from Petit-Saut dam, French Guiana - Co191P1 (SPAdes) (version 2) | ecosystem: Host-associated > Arthropoda: Insects > Digestive system...
CTGCTATTAATTTAGGCGGAGCTGCTGTTGTGTCAGGTCAATTTTCGCAAAACGGAAAGCCGCTTCATCACATTGTCGCCGTTGTCGGATACGGCGAAGACAAGGACGGTTTTTATTTTATCATTGACGACCCATGGGGAAACCACAAAACGGATTATAAAAACCATAACGGCAAGGGAGTAAGGATGTATCTTGCGGATTTCAACAGGATCATGAAGCCGCTTAATTCAGAAAAGAAGTGGGCTCATATTATAAAAGGTTTAAAAAAATAATGAGTAAGGGAAAAGCGTTATTAGTTGGTCTTATTGTTATTTGCGGTTTCGCAGTAGCTAATTTTTTTAAACCGGAATTTCCCGCAGGACAATACCTAACGGCAGTAGTGTCGCTAATAACAGGTTATTTCGCATTGCAGGTTGCGAATAACGGAGTTAAAGGGAAATTCTGGAATCATGATATGTATCATCATGAACGCGGCGAAAGACCGGATATACAAACAAATTAAAGGACAGGGAGATGAAAAATAATGTTAAAAAAGTTATGCGCAATATTATTATTATTTTGTTATTGTTCAGCCTCGGTTTTTGCGTCGGATATTTGTTTAACAGAGCAAGAGCTGGAATCAATAAAACAGGAACTGAAGCAGATGTACGAGACTACGATGAGGCTGCGCAGCGAATTGAACGCGCAGAGGCAGCAATCGGAGATGCTGCAGGAGAGGTTAGAATCAGTATTGACGAGGCTGGAATCATCAGAGAGGTCGCTGGAAATATCGAAAGAGGAAATGACCGCGCTCTTGACGGAGTTAGCGGTATTGCGGATGGAATACAGCGCGTTATGGAAATCCTGGACAAAGCAGAAAAGCGAAGTGCAGATATGGAAGGTGGCGGCAATGTCGGGCTGGATTAGCGCAGGGGTGTTGTTGTTTAGTAGTATTTTGCTGGGAGGGATGCGGTAGTGGATATTTGGTTGGGCGGAGCTATTGCGATCGCTATGTCTTTAATTGGTTTTATATCAGTGTGGATTAAAATGGGCATCGAAAAAGGAGAGCAAAAAAGAACGATACAGATGTTAGAACAAAAAACGGAAGAAAATAAAGCGTCGATAGTTGAGTTAAAAAACACCACACACAGCATACAACTGGATATAGCCAAGAGCATTGGAAGTATTGAAGCAAAACTGGATGGTATAAAAGAAACCATCACTACGTGGAGAGGAGGTGACCGTCGTGCCGCAAAGAAGTAAACTGGAATTACTCGGACTCGTTGAGGTCGTTGTTCAGATGTACTATCAGCAGGGGAAGAGACAAAAAGAAATTGCCGATTACCTTGCCTCAAAGGGATATTTTATAAGCAAGGGTTCCATACAAAGGACTATCAAAAGCCGCTCTAAGCAATTAAAGGAACTGAAGAAAAAACAGGACTGGGCGGAAACGCTGATAGCGGCGACAAACAAAACACCAAGGTTAAGCATCGCCGATGCCGGATTGCAAATTGCGTCAATGAAACTTTTAGAAGATATTTCTGAAATAGGAATTGAAGATATAAGCGAGATGCCGACAGAAAAGAAAATCCTGCTGCTTACAAGAGTATCCCGCGCTATCGGACTTGCAGCTAACGTTGAATTAAACTTTGAGAAAGGTCGTAAGCAGGGAATTCTGGAAAGTAAAGATAAATTTGAAGCAGCAGGAAAAGAACTCGGTATATCTGATGAGAAGATGGCTTTTTTGAAAGCGAAAGCATTCGGACTTGAAAATGCAAACAAATCTGTCTGAAGTTGACATACTTCTTCCGTATCAAAAAGCCTGGATAGAAGATAATAATCCGCTAAAGATATGGGAGAAGGGACGGCGTACCGGCGCGTCTTGGACGGAGGCTCTTAACTCTGTTTTCCAAACGCAGGGTAAAAAAGGACAGAACACATATTATCTGTCGTATAACAAAGACATGACCAGGCAGTTTATCATGGACTGCAAGTTCTGGTCAGAAATTGTCAACATCGCAGCAGGGGAACTGGAAGAAGAAATAATTGATGAAAGAGATCGTCCTTACACCGTTTATAGAATTCGTTTTTCTAACGGAAAGGAAATAGTAGGTTTGCCCGGCGTTGGTTACGCGATAAGAAGTAAAAAAGGACGCATTGTTCTTGATGAGGCAGCTTTTACAAAAGAGTTTAACGAAATTAAAAAAGCAGCTCTTGCGCTTTTAATGTGGAGCGGCTCTTTTTCTGTCATATCGACACATAACGGAGACGACAGCGATTTTTGCCTGCTGTTAAATGATATCCGCGGCGGAAAGGAAAAAAACTGGAGTATACACCGCACTACGTTTAACGATGCAGTACAGCAGGGAATATATAAAAGAATATGTCTTGTTAACGAGAAAAAATGGACTAATGAAGGCGAGGCGGAATGGGTTTCTTATATCAGAGATATTTACAAGGACAATGTCGAGGAAGAGCTGGATGGCATTCCGTCACGAAGCGGATCAAAATATTTTCCTTACGGGATGCTTGCAGCCTGCGCGGTCAGTACAGAAAAACTTCCAATCGTGCGGTTAGATTGCAAAGACAGTTTTATGTGGGAAAAACCTGAAAAACGCTGGAAGCAGATTGAAAAATGGTTTAATACTGAAGTCTCTCCGCTTTTGCGTAACATAAAAGGCATTTGTTATCTTGGGCAGGACTTCGCGCGAAGCGGTAATTTGTCTGTTATCTGGTTAGCGGAAGATCAAAACAAACAGGAATTAAAAAGCCGTCTTATTATTGAATTAAATAATGTGCCTTATGATCAACAATGGCAAGTTCTCTATCTTATAAATAAAAATTGCAATTTAGGAAACGCCGCGATTGACGGCAGAGGCAACGGACAAGCACTTGCCGAAGCTGCGGCGCAGAGGCTTCCCTGCGGCGCTGAAATGGTTATGATAACACGCGCATGGTATGCGGGTATTTTTCCAAAATTAAAAAACAGACTTGAAGGACGCGATTTTATTCTTCCTGATGATCAATACATTCTCTCCGACTTTGGAATAATTATATTAAAAAATGGTCAGCCTGTTGTGCCTAATGAAGAGCGAGCCGACAGAGGCGATACAAAAGTTAAACGGCACGGTGACGGAGCTGTGGCAGCGGCGATGTGTTTGTACGCATGGGAAGAAGGAAGCAGCAACGCTCCTCCTGTAGTCGTTTTAACAGAATCCAGAAGCGATACAATGTTTTACGGGTATTGATAATGAGTAGAAATAAAAAGCAGCAAGAATTAACGACACAAATTGTTGACCTCTCATCATCAATGAGATCGATTATCGGTCACATGGATGATACAAACAACTGGCTCAATTCTGTTGGCGAAAGTCAGGAAGTATTCAACAAAATGATTAACGATCCTAAAATTGAATCTTTAATCGAAAACCGCAAGGCTCGCGTGCAGCAGATGTACGGCTCTCAAACCGACACAGGAAACCGCAGCGTAGATGAAGCCTGCCGCGAATATATAACGTTCAATTTAATTTATAAACTCAATACAATTCTGTTAAACGCAATTCCCTACGGGATAGCGTTATGCGAAGTCGTCTGGGATATGAAAAACGGTTTTTATATTCCTGTTGATTTTATACCAATTCCAAGAACCGCGATTAATTTTCCGCAGAACGGCAGTTACGGAGTGCCTTATCTTACTACTTTAAACAAACCGCTGGATGAGCCTAATAAGTTTATCATACACAGAAACGACAAGGGCGATGGGAATATTTGGGGTTCTCCCGCGCTTAAAAGCTGTTATTGGGCATGGAAGTTTAAACAACTCGGATTTCGTTTTTGGATGCAGGCTGCGCAGCGATTAGGTGTTCCTTCCATTCTTGCAATCTTTGATACAAAAAACGCAGAAGAAGCGCAGCGAAGATCAAGAGAGCTGCTTCCGTTGATTCAAAACATGAACAGCGGATCTTCCGGGGCTTTCGCGAACATCAAAGAAATTAAAGTTGTAGACGGCGCTATAAAAGATTTTGAAACAATTATCCGCGTATGTAATGAGGAAATTTCCTATGGTATTACCGCGCAATCGTTAATGACAAGCCAGGCGGAGTTTGGAACAAAGAGCCAGGGGCTTTTACATTCGGAGACTTACAAATCCACAACCATACATGACGCCTATCTAATGCAGAGATCAATTCAAAAACTTTTTGATTATTTTGTTGATGTAAATTTTCCGGGCGCCGCCGTTCCGATGTTTGACATCGATTCAACCGATTTTGCGGATTGGGAAGTTATCCGCGATGCGATAGACAGAAATATTCCTGTGTCGCTTAACGCGCTTTATGATAAGGTACATCTGCCGCGCCCGGAGAGTACAGCGGATGCTTTTGTAAAACCGTCGTCATCAAACATGATGTTCAGCGATCAGAATAAAGACAGTTTTTTTTTGCGGACAGGCAAACGCGGTTAATACAAGCCCGAAGAAACGCGCGAAAACTTGATATTCTTGAAAATCTTTACCGCCCGGCGATAGCTCGGAGTTTTGGAAAGCGTTTAAAAGAATATGTGATGATGGCTGCCGCCGATCCTTCCATACTAAATTCAAATTATATTCTGCCTCCCGATTATGATGTCATGACAGAAACTGCTGAAGTTTTTATAAGAGCGTTACTGCTTGGAATGACGCCGGAAACAAATCAAAATAATTTTGCCGAGCCCATGCCTGAAGGATTTCTGCCTTATGAGGAAGCTGTCGCTTACATGAGCAAGCGTCTGCCTGTTGACCGTGAAACATATTACGCGTTATCCGACAAAATGCGTTACCGCGCGTTTACCGTCAGCCGCCTTGCGGATGGAGACGCTGTGCGTAACATGCAATCAATGCTGATAAACGCGATGGAGCAAGGCACAGGCATGAATGAATTCTTGCAAATGACAGAAGGAGAGCTCGCTGACGCAGCGGGAATGGGTAATGGTTCAGGCTGGTATTACGAAACTGTTTATCGCACAAACACCGCGACTGCATACAACGTGGGACGCGCCATCGGTTTTGAGGAAGTGCCGCCAATCGCGCTTGAGCTAATCGGCATTGACGATGACAGGCAAACTGAAACTTGTCATTCATTAACAGTACCGCCGTTTCGCAGACCTTACAATGATCCTGTTTGGGACACAATGTGGCCGCCGTTTCATTTTAACTGCCGAACAACGATACGAGGCATTTATGATCAGTCGGAAATTGATGACGCAGGTGGCGAAGATAAATTTTATTCCAGGAGCAATCCTGATTATAAACCTGCCGAAGGTTTCGGAAAATATCCGATTGATAAATCTGACTCATGGTGGGATCTTACCGACGCAATGCAGGATAGAGCGCAGGAGTTCGGGCTGGAAGTAGAATTCATGGCTGCGCATAATAGCTTGATTGAGCCGGAAAATAATCGGGTCATAGACTCGGTTGAAGAAACTACAAGAAAAAGCGCGGAAGATTATGCGCGTAACGATTTGGGAATAGAGTATGTGGATTATTCAGGGATTGACAGCAGAGTGGCGAATGAGTGGAATCTGTATATTGCGGAAAACATGAGGGAGTTTCCAGAAATAAAAAACATGATTAATTTTATAGGTTCAACGGAAGCGCAAGATGAATTGATGAAGCCAATGATTAGTCAAATTAATTTAGAATTAGCTCAATTAAAATATTCAAAGTATAATCCGGCTGTACAGCAAATGATGGCTGACAGTTACAACAGAAGGGTTATGGAAATGTTAAATCAAGGAATTGCCAGAACTGTTTGGCCCATTGACGAACGGTTAAAGCAATATGCAGGAGTAGCAATAAGAAATATTTCAGGCGGAGATTACGCAAGCTTTTTAGAAGCTATAAAAAAGGAAACAGGTGTTGCCAGTGTCAAAATTGCAGTTGAACATGAAGTTGCGCATCTTTTAGATCACAAAATGAAACTGCATACCGATCCGGTTATGCTTAATATGCTTGGTTTTACTGCTGTAACTGATAAAAGAATTGTTAAAGAACAAATAGCAAGCCTGTGGGCTGAAGCTCGTTACAATCAACTGAAAAACGGCTTGCCTTTTGAAGTAGTATCATTTATTATTAATAAATACAGGATGCTATATGGATAGGGAAGAATTTATCGTTAAGGCGAAAAAATATAATTTCACAGATGCTGAAATCAAAGAACTATTTTCGTTGTTGGATGATGATGAGCTTGCAGATTTCAACTTCTCTTCCGAATGTGCTTTAACTGAAGATGAGGTCAGTGTCCTTGGGGCAAATCCATAAATCTAGCCAGTAGCTCTAGACTTCCAAATTCTACCCCACAGCCTCCCTTTTAGAACTCTCCAGACTTGAAAATTCAACGATTATTCAACACTCTTATTGGCTCTCGCGTCACATTTTACGTTTTCCCCAAATTTGGCTCGTTTGCGGGCTGTTTTTTGATTTCCGATGCTCTGCCAGAAACGGCTCTGTAAGCGTTTGCGGTGAGAAGATTAAAAGTATGAAACTGCGAAAGGAAGTAATCGGTAATTGCACTCTCTACAACGCTGATTGTTTAGAAGTTATTAAAACACTAGTCACGGTTGATGCTGTTATAACGGATCCGCCTTATGGAATAACAAATTGTGAATGGGATAAGGAGAGTGATCTAGCAGTTTTTTTTAATAACACGGATTTAATAGTGTCATTCGGATCGGAGCCATTTACTTCTAACCTTATTCATAATAACGGAAAATTCTTTAGAGAGAAGCTGATATGGAAAAAACATCGGGCTGGTAATTTTGGAAATGCTAAAATCAGACATTTAAAATATACCGAAGATATAATCATTTTTTCTAAAAATAAAAATTATTTATTTAACCCACAAATGCAACCTAGAACATCTGACAGGGTAAGGCATGCCCAAAAAGGCAATAGCAAACAGTGGCGAACAAATAAAAGGTCTGGTGCAGATGTGAGTTTTGGGACACTTTATGGACCAAGAGAATGGAGTGTTTTTAATCCAGACTGGAAATATCCCGGGAACATTTTAGAATTTTCAGGTGTAGTAAGTAACGCAAAAGATAAAACCGAACATCCGACCCAAAAACCTATAAAGTTGATGGAGTATCTTGTCTTAACTTACAGTAACGAAAATCATATTATACTCGATCCGTTCATGGGTAGCGGTACTACTGGTATCGCTTGCTTTAATACAAACAGACGGTTTGTTGGAGTCGAAAAAGATAAGAAATTTTTTGACATCGCCTGTAAACGCATTGAAGAAGCGGAAAAAGCAAAACAAAACGAATTATTCAAGGAGGTATCCTAATGCCGCAGAGAAAAATCAGAACGCTTGAACTTGCCTGCGTCGGCAAGTGGGGACTGGACGGAAGCGAAATCACAAAACAAGACATCGCGGAGTTAGCTGAAACTTTTGCAGGTAAGCGTCCTGTGATAGTCGGGCATGATGTAACGGATCGCGCTCCGAAGTTCGGAGATGTAATCGACTGCTGGGCTTCCACAGACGGCAACTCGATAATAGGTCCGGTTATATTTAGCGATATAGGCGATAAGCTCTACGAGGGCGGTTATTACGACGGCTGGTCAATATCGATGCCGAGAAGATCGCAAGACGGAAAGCGCATACTGCATCATCTTGCGATTCTTGGCGCGGTTCCGCCAAAGATACCAGGACTTGAAGAACTTGCGCAGGTAGCGGTTGATTACAGTGATGAAGCCGCGAAGAATAGGTATCAATTTTCAGGAAAAATTCCTGAAGAGGAGGATAAAGATACGATGACAGACGAGGAAAAAAAGGCGTTAGCTGAAAAGGAAGCTATGATCGCCAAACTCGAAGCGCAGAACAAAGCTCTTACTGAACAGCTTCTTCAGGAAGCGGCAGAACAGTCAGCGACGCAAAGCGCGACGCCGCCTGCAGCGGACAGAAAACCGGATGCCGCGGCTGATTCTTCAGCTAACGATCAGGATTTCGCTGACGTGAAAAACGAGCTTGCGCAGATCAAAGCCGGGCGCAGGCAGGAAAGGCTTGAAGGGTTCGCGAAGAACGTCGCGGAAAAACTTCCGGCGGGTGTCGCTGAAAAGGCGAAGGTTCTTGCAGGGCGTATTGAGGCGAACGGCGCCTTCGATTTTTCCGACAACGGGAAAACCGAAAAACGGGACGCGTTATGGTTGCTTGGAGAAATTCTCACAGGTTGGCCTGCGCCGGTAAAAACCGGAGCGTCAAATTACAATTACGGCGACAGCACAGGCGGAGATAACTCCGTTAACTGGAGTGCCGCCGCCAGAAAAATGTAAGGGGGAATCAATGGGCGTAAGTTACGAAAAAATCGATTTAAAAAACACAAGAGAAGTGATCCATCCCGGGCATCCTGCGGTTATCGATACCGCTCTGCTCGCGGATAAAACAAAAGAGTTCAAAGCAGGAACAATCCTGAAATTGAACGCCGCGGGCGAAGCGCTTATTCCGGCGGCTCCGGCTGACAATCCTGTCGCGGTTCTCGCGCAGGACTCCGACGGTAAAAACGCCGAGGTGCTTGTCTGCTGGCACGGCACTGTGGTCTTCAGCCGTCTTCTTGACGCGAGCGGCAGCGGAGAGCCTGTAGCGGCGACATTGGCGTTCGCTAACAAATTGCGCTCTGCGGGGATTTATCCGCTTCAGCTTTTCGCCAACGCGAAAAAGGGGTAATTAATGATAATGATAAAACCACAGGACGTTGAGAGAATCATCGGCGAGAACGCTCCAATCGTATCAAACGCGATGAATTATTTCACAAACCGTCCTCTTAAAAATTCCACTCACATCGCTGTGGCGGAACTTGAAGCGGAATACGGCAACGTTCCCGTAATCAAGCGCGGCGCGTTAGGTGTAAGACCTGAAAGCGGAATGTCCGCGAAAGTGATCGAGCCCATGCCGATCGAAATTGACGACCTCTTCACAGCGGTGGAAGTTGACAATTACGAAAGGGCGACCGATCAGGGCAAGCAGCAGATGATTGACGAAAGAATCGCGAATCATCTGCGCGTAGTGCGCGAAACCACACGCGCCCTTTGCGCCCAGGCGCATCGCGGAGAAATCGACTACATGATGCAGGCTGGAACCGCGATGAGCCGTTATGTGGTTTCATACGGCGATATCAAAGGACTGACCTTTGGTTCCACATTGCCGAATATGACAATCGCGAACCTCATCATTTATTTGAACCAGCTTACAGCGGCGATAAATGAGCAGGGTGTCGGCGGTCCGATTGAGTTCATCGCTTCGCTTGAAGTGTTCCAGGCGATTATTACCGCCGCGGCAAACCAGAAGGCTTACACGGTTGTGCCGGGTGTTGGAAAAATCAACATCGCCGGTTTCGAGATACTCATGGACAACGATTCTTGGATCGATATCGACAACACCGGAGCGAAGACAACCAAGCGCATGGTTGAGCCTTTGGAAATCATGGCGCGCGCGACCAACGCGGGGCAGAAGCTTCCGTACCTGCGTCTTGACGATGTTGTCATGAATCAGGCTGTGCCGTTCTACGCGTTTACCAAAGTGCGCACAGATCAGAGGGGCGAGGATCTCTATGTAAAGAGTAAGCCTTTCCCGTTGATCAACCGCAAGGGAATTGTGTTCGGGAAGTTCCAGGCATAGAAAGAATTGTACATCTGCCTTTGTTATAAGTTATGTTTTTAAATTTTTGGTATTGGGCAATGGCGCCAAAACGACAACAATATACAAACACAAAGGTAAGATGTACTTTTCTAAGGAGTTTTAAAAGTGGCGTTACCTGAAACTACTATAACGATAACTGACCTCGAAAAAGAGTTGAATCCTGATGATCTTCGTACAGCATCTTACGCTGATGACGCTGTAAAGGAACGCGCGATTCATAAAGCTGTTATATGGGTATACGGCAAGGTGGCGACTACCGGAAAAACTTATGACGAGTCAGACGAAGTTATAAAAACCATCGTATTGAAACGCGCGATTTACGAATTATTTTCTTACATCGGTAACGAAAGCCGTGCGAAAGCGAATGAACAGGACGCGGCGGATCTGATCGAGACATATTTTGGAAGTATCGCGACAAAATACGATGACGGTCCAGGACCAGCGTCCGGAGCGGTAGATACGCCGGAGCCTCCGCGTTATGGGGGTTAAAGTAGTAAAGCGTCCGCCAGATTACGCGAAGATGCTCGGCGCGGGACTTGCGCCAACCATGAAAAAGGCTGCTATGTATTTACAAAGCAGCGCCAATAAAAAAATCAATTCGGGAATTATGCCTGCGAACGCTCAGTTAACTCAAAGCGTAAAACAAGGCAGTCAGACGTTACGCGACAACGGCGATCTTGCAAGGAGTATTGCTCCTCATTCAGGTGATCTGTGGGCAGATGCCAGTACCAATCTTAAATACGCGCGTATTCAACAGGAAGGCGGCACCATTACGCCGAAAAACGCGAAAGCGCTTTTTATTCCTGCAAGCGCGAAAACAAGAACACTGATGCGCTCTTACGGGGCGCATACACCGCGCTCGCTTATCAGCGCGATGGACGCTGACGGTTACGGCTTTTTCAGTATCGGCAAATCCTACTTTGCATACAAAAAAAGCACCGGAAAAAGAGGAAAGAAAGGCAAAGAATTTGTTTTATTTATTATATCGCGTTCTGTAAAAATTCCGGCGCGTCCGTTTTTATTCATTGACGAAAAGGACGAAGAATACCTGATGAAATTAATCCAAACGGGTATAACGAACGCGCTCAAGGGAGGAAAATAAAAAACATGGAAAAAATTATTAGCGCGCTGTTAGACGAAATCCGCGCTCTTGGAATAGACGCCGTTTTAATGCCGCAGACGGTATCCGCAAACCGCCCGCGCATCGATTTATATATCGCAGGAATTGAGCTTGCCGGAATCGATCATCAAAACCCTGATAAGGGAAATAAAGGCTGGGAACGCATAACATTTACCGCCGAATTTAAAAGTGAAGGAACTCACAGTATTTGGCTTACTGACGCGATTATCGCTTCGAGAAATCTGCTGCCGTTAAACGAAAGTCCTATGCGACTAACGGTCAGTGTAAAACCGGATCATGATTGTAAAACTCATCTTACCGCGCACTGGAGACGGCAGGCGGCTGGGAGATTCGAGTATCCTAATGAAGAAGAGTCCAGTATGCCGGTAAGATATATTGAACCTTGGGAAGTTTCAATTGCTTATCCGGCGCATATTATAGGGTAAAACCCTCAAGGAGTAACTTATGAAAGTAACAGGTAAAGACGGATTTCTTTACAAAGTGTTATTCGGATCTGTTTTGGTTGGCGGCGCGGATATTAAAGTTCCAAAATCAGGCTGGTATAAAATTCAATCACGCGCAACCGAAGGCAGCGGTATTCCCGGAAGCGATCCTGCAAGAACGCGCGGTCGCGCTCTTAAAGCAGGCGATTTTTATTTCGCAAGAAAAGATCAAATACTTGCGGCGGGTGACAGCCTTATACCGATGACGCTTAGAAAACTTTCCTTTACAACTGATGTCAGTGCAAGCGCACAGGGTCAGGTGTTTGACGTAACAACCCAAGCCGATGTGGAAAGCGGTGTGAGAGCGTTTGTCTCTTCGGTGTTTAAAGACAGAAGCGGAGCCATCAACGGGCAAGTTGACGTTGACAGCGTTGAGCAGCGCGAGTTGATCAACGAGTTTAACGCGGTTATCACTGACGACGGCACCTACGTCACTTATGAGCCTGCGAAATCGGGGACGCATCATTTCATGCTTTCTCGTCGCGAGACAATCGCGGAGGGCGAGGTTGAAGCGTTTGAATATTTTCCGATTGTTGTCGAGTCTTTCCAGACAGACAAACCAATCGAAGGAGTGTGTCCCTTCAATTTCAATTATAGAGTTGACGGCACTCATAACCCCGGCATTTATTACAGAACGGTAACTGAAGAGACCTCGGAGGTGACACCGTGAAATTCAGCGCACGCAAATCGTACTTTTTTTATCCTGACGTTAACGGCAATCTTGATTTGCCGGAAGCCGATCGTCTTTCGGTAGAAATAATCCGTCCGACGGCGGAAGACTGCGGCAGTATTTCTTATGTTGAAGTAAGCAATGTTAAAGATGCCGGATCGTACAGATACAAGTTCGACGCAAAAAGCATTCTTAATCGCTGCATAGGAGAAATAAAAAATCTTGAAGTTGAAGACGAAGAACAGCCGGAAAAGACAAGGTTAATAAAATCGGGCAAGGAACTCGCTAAAGAAAGTTTTTACGGCATGTCTTCTCTTGTAGATACCATTTGCACCGAAGTGTGCCGCGACAGTTTGACTGATACGCAAAAAAAAATCTCTTAATAGGATTTAACCTAATTTGGGACGGCTGGCACGAGAGAGAATTAAAACAGTGTTATGCCAATGAAAAATTAATTCTGCGCGAGCATGTTATTAAAAGGGGTGAGGTATTAAATTATCTCACTCCTGAATTTTATTCAGCTTATAGTTTATGGAGCAAAATAAAACGCTATGGCTGGCCGCACGGTCCGGCGTGGATAGATGAGCCTGCCGCGATTGTCGAGCTTGTAGAATTATTTGATATAGAGCTTGAAATCTTAAAGGAAAAAGATCGTAATGCAAGTGAAAGACGAACTGCGGGTACTGGTAGAAGCTGAAGTAACCCGTGCAATCGAAAACTTTAAGAAACTCTCCAAAGGCATTGACGAATCAGAAAAGAAAACTGTTTCTCTGGGAGATGCTCTCGACTCATTCTCTAAAAAATCTTTAATTATCTCCGGTGTTCTTGGCGGCGCGGGCATTGCCGCTGTTAAGTTCGCCGGTGAAAATCAAAAACTTCAATTATCTTTAGAAAATATGCTTGGCTCTGCAGAAGAAGCGTCCGCTGTATTTGAAGAATGGCGGCGGCTTGGCGCGTCACCAGGCTTAAATGCTGATGAAGTTTTTACTCTCGGCAAAGCAATGGTAAACATGGGTCATGATACCCGATATGCCACTGATACAATGAAAATGTTAGGTGACATCGCCGCAGGAACCGGCGTTTCGTTTGGTGAAATATCCGGCTCTTTTGAACGCGCCCGCGCGATGGGTAATCTTACAACACGCGATCTTGTACGTTTGCAGCAGCAGGGAATCCCGATAGTAAAACAATTAGCAAAAGAATTGAATACCTCTGAAGAAAACATCCGTCATCTGGCAGATAAAGGAAAAATCGGCTTTGCTGAACTTGAAAGAGCGTTTAAATCAATGACATCTCCCGGCGGACAATTCGCAGGAATGATGGAAAAATTGTCAGGCGGCGTGCTGGAAAAATTCTCATCCGCAGCCGATGACGCAAAACAGGCTCTCGCTTCTTTTGGGGAGTTACTGTTACCTATGGCAACAAAGCTGCTGGACGGCGCAAGCTCGATATTGCAGGGCATTACAAACATGGAGGAGGGGACTAAACGATTTGTTTTAGGTATGGGAACTGTAATTGCGGTATCGGGACCTGTTATATCGGCTGTTAAGGGAATAGGCAACGCTATATCGTTCTTAGCAAAAGCTCATCCTGTTATTCGTGGAATCAGTATTGCTTTCGCAGGTCTTGGGGTGGTTACAGGATTTATAAATAAACAAGCAAATGCTTACGAGGATTTACAGAATGAAATAAAGAAAACCGACTTAGCATCAAGAAATCTTTTATCGTCTTACGCTGCTGGAAATGATGAGAAAGTTTTGGATGAGAAAACCACTCGGGAATTAATAAAATTATATCCTGAATTGACCGGCGTTATCAAAGCTAATAATACAACGGTAAAGGAAGCGGAAGAATTAAAAAAAGCATTAAATGCACAAAATATAGAATCATCTCAACAAGGGCGAATAAAAAATTTCCTCAAAGATATGGAATTACTTAGTCTTGCTAACAGAGAGATAGAGCAGCTTAAAGCAGACATAAGACAGCCGGGACGAGGTTACAGTCTTGATACGTTGAATCAAATGTTAGAACAAAATATAACATATCGTGATGATCTAGTTAAAAAAATTAATCAACAACGAAGAGACATTAGCGAAGTTTTGTCATCAATTGGAAAAGAATTGCTATTTTCAGGTAAGGTAGTTGATCTGCCGCCTGTAAAGATACCTGTTGATGTTCCAAAAGCTGAAGACATTCAACCGCAGCTTAATAATTTAAAAAAAACATGGCAGGAATGGTTTAGTGAAATAACAAATGTCGATCATACAAAAATAGGCAATAGCGGCGCGAAAGCTGCCCAATTATACATCAATGAATTTGAACGCAGCCTTACGGCACAGTCAACCATCGCAAAGGTATTAGAAGATCATATTGACATCGCCGGTGTATTAAGAAGCCGGCAATCCGAAGTTCAAAATGCTCTTGTTGAACTTTTATCAATTAACCCAGAAGAAATTGATCGCCCGTTTACATTGATACAAGAGGAAATACAAAATATTATTGCAGAATATCACAGGTTAGGCGAAGAAGCAAAAAAACTTGAAGACAACTTTACCATAACAAGTACGTTAGAAAAATTAAGCGAAGAATTGCAAAATGTCGGAAAAGACAATTACGATTTTGCGCTTGCGTCTATCGCAGCAGCAAATGCCACTGAAGAACAAATGCGGCAAGCCGAGGAATTGATAAAGGCGTTACGCGAAGCAGGACAGGTTTCTAAAGAATTGTCCGCACAGGAAATTTTACATAACCTCGGCACGGAAGTACAAAATCTTGGTAAAGATCAATATGATCTTGCTTTGGCATCAATGATGGCAGCTAATGCCACAGAAGAAGAAATGGAACAAGCTGAAAAAATGATTGATACTTTGCGCCGTTACGGACAAAGTTTTGATGATTTCCTCTCTCAAAAAATTTCCGGCGGTCTTATGAATGTTTTTCCCGACCTTGAAAAGCAGGCTGCGCAGGCTATCGGAAATATATCGGCGCAGCTTGCGTCAATAAGTTTTGACAGTATGTTAAGCGGATTGAGCGCTGTCGGGGAATTGTTCGCTAAAGGAGCTGATGGCGCGGAGGATTTCCGGCAAGCGATGGCAGGTATAGCCCAGCAGATACTTAACCAACTGCCGAATATGTTTTTACAGGCAGGGCTTCAATTGATTGCGCAGGGACAATGGCCGCTTGGTCTTGGTTTTGTTGCGGCAGCAGGCTCATCTGCATTAATCGGAGGTTTTGTAAAAGGAAAAACAGATGTCGCCGCAAACGCACATGGAAATGCCTTTGATGGAAATGATGTTGTTCCATACGCTCACGGAGGAACATTTACAAATCAGATTGTTAATACGCCAACATTTTTTAAGCACGGCGGAAAACTTGGCGTAATGGGTGAAGCAGGTCCTGAATCAATCATGCCATTAAAGCGTATGGCTAACGGAGATCTTGGAGTTGCTGCATCCGGCGGCGGCGCGAAAGTAACAGTTAATATTATAAATAATGCAAAAGCCGAAGTACGTCAGGAAGAATATACCGACAGTGATGGAAATAAACAAATCGACGTAACACTCGAACGGCTCATTAATAATCACATAACGTCCGGCAAAGCGGACAGAGCTATGGCGCGTTTTGGCGCTCGTCCGGTTGGAGTATAACATGGCAGATATCTTTTGGCCGGAAGGGCTTCCCAATACATTGCAAATGGACGGGCTTGCCGCTAAACAAAATTCAAATGTTATACGCACAAAAATGGACGCAGGTACTGCTAAAACTCGCCGCCGTTATACCGCAATTACAAAAATCTTTACAGGCAAGATGCTTTTGGATGCGACGCAGCGCACAGACTTGGAGCGATTTTATAGAGTTAGCCTTGCCGACGGCGTTTTGCGGTTTAATTTTAAAGATCCGCAGACTCTCGAAACCGGAGAGTTTCGTTTCACGGAAGGCTATGGGGAAAATTCTGTTGGCGGCATGTTTGAAATAACAATGTCCTTGGAGCGATTGTGAGACGGATGTCAAAAGAAGCGACTGAAGCGGTTTTGTCTCCTGAAACCGAAAAAGTCTTTTTACATTTGCTGACAATCGAAGTGACAGACGGCGCTGTGCTGCGATTTGTTGATAACAAGCAGCACATTATTTCACGCGGGAATGAATATACAGCGGCAGGATTTACAATAATTCTTCCTGATCAAAAAGAAGACGCGCCGCGCCCTTGCCGTCTGGCGATTGACAACACTGATCTTTTTATACTGCAGGAAATAAAAAAAGCTGTTGGAAAAGACATTACGGTTTCTGTATGCGTAATCATGGCAGATACTCCTGATGTTTATGAGCGAGGACCATTAAAATATCGATTGCGTAATGTCCGCGCAAATAAGGAAACTATAGAAGGAGAAGTATACGATTTTTATTTAACAGATCGCAAGTTTCCAAAAGATACATATACGCCTGAAGATTTTGAGGGGATGTTTTTTTAATATGTACAAATGGGTAGAAAAATATATAGGAATTCCTTTTGTATCAAACGGCAGGACGATAAAAGGCTGCGACTGTTACGGTCTAGTGCGCTTGGTTTTTCATAACGAATACGGAATAGAATTACCGGAATTATCAGACAATTATAAAGACGCATTAAATGTAAAAGAGACTGCGAGATTATTTACAGATAACTTGCCTGTACTAGCTGCGAAAAAAATTATAAAACCTGAAGAAAAAGCTGTTGTGATAATAACCGAACACGGCGTGCCGGCGCATGTCGGGATTGTGGCAGGCGCAGGTTATGTTTTGCACACCGGCATTAAAACAGGCAGCGTCTGTCAGAGAGAATCTCATCCGGGATTACGCAGCCGTATAGAGGGGTATTATTGTGTCGGTTAAAATAATCGCTTATCTTCATCCTGTAAAAAACGAACGCACAATTCTGGAAGCCGCTCCAGGCTCAATAAAAAATATAATAAATTCTCTTAACACAGGATTTCCGCTTTCGCAAGCGCGGGTGTGCCGAAACGGTGAAAAATTAAAGGATTTTAATCTAACAGCAAATGATGGTGATACCCTGTGGATTAAATATGTGCCGTATGGCGACACTCAAAGCACCGGTGTCGGAATGAAAATCGGCGGATGGGCTATGGTAATAGCCGGTATTGCGGTTACAGCGTTAACATGGGGATCGGGAGCCGCGCTCGGAGCCATGCTCATTGGTACTGGTTTGTCAATGGCTTTGGGCGGACATGTCCTTTTGAATATTAATATACCAAAGTTAGGTGATATGGAAAAACCGGAGAACGATCCTTCGGTGCGCGGAAGCAGAAACCATGCGCGTCCTCACGGAAGAATTCCGGTTTTGTTTGGGCAGCACCGCGTATATCCTGATTTAGCGGCTAATCCTCATACTTCGATAATCGGAAATCAGCAGTATTTAACACAGCTTTTCTGCGGCGGTTATAAAGACTGTGAACTTGATCTAGACAGTTTTAAGTTAGGTGAAACAAAGCTTGTAGATTTTTCATCAACAAAGAACATACAGCAAATACTTGCAGGTTTGGATTCTGTTATTCGCATGGAAATTCTGCAAAACGGCGAACAGTCGAATTTATATCCGCATTGCATACATGAAGAGGTTTTTAACGTTCCTTTGCAGCATGAAATCGACAATGGAGACGGCGATAAAATATCAGGTGAGTTCATTCGTACAACTCCGGACAACACTGATACTATTAATGTAGACATTTTCCTATATAATGGAATAGGAAAATATAACGATGAAGGAAAGCTAAATTCCGCATCTGTAGAAATTAAAGCGTCATATAAAAATGTTAATGATTCAACTTATCAGCTTTTGGGTTATTTTAACAACGGCAGTAATACCATCTCCGGAGCGGAATTAAAAACAAAAAGATATCAGATAACAAAAGAAGGACTGATACCCGGCAAATATGATGTCAAACTTGAGCGCATAACAGCAGATTCGACCGACAGCAAAGTGGTTGATACTGTGCATTTAGGCTCAATAAGATCAATAAAACAAGTCCGGCCAATCCGCGCAGAACGTCAAAAAGATTTAACAATCATCGCTTTACGCGTAATGGCTACAGCAAGACTAAACAATATTCTTGACACTTTTAATTATGTCGCTGTTTCAAAATTGCCTGTATATTCTAACAACGGCTCCGGATCATTATACTGGCTCAATACTGCTGTAACACAAAACCCTGCCAGTATGCTTCTGTACGCTTTGCGCGGCAAGGCTGCGCAGCAGCAGGTCGAGCCTGATAATATTGACTGGCAATCGTTTGAAGCTTTTTATTTGTGGTGTGAAGAACATGAATATAAATGTAATGCTTATCTTTCCGAATCTGTTACAATAGCGGAACTGATGCGGATGATTGGCAACACAGCGCGTGCAGATGTTTTGCGAATAGATTCAAAAATCAGCGTAGTGCAGGATATAGAGCGGCTGTCCCCTGTGCAATTATTTACTCCAAAAAACACCATCAGTTATAGCATTACAATGATTAACGCGGATATACCTGACGCCATATCGTTACGCTACATTGATGAAAACGCAGGTTATACGCATAATGAGTCGCAGGTATTTAATACGCCGAACGGCAACCGTATCAAGGAACCTGACACAATTCAAAAGGTTGATCTCTGGGGTATTACAAACGAAAATCAAGCGCTGCGGATCGGTATGTATAATTATGCCTGTTTAAAAAATCGTCCGTTCATACACTCTATTGATGTCGATATCGAATATTTACTTTGCAACAAAGGAGACAGAATACAATACGCCGGAGACATCGCTCTTACTGGATCTGTACAAGGAAGAATTAAAGGCATCATCTGGGTTGACGGCGTTTGTGTCGGCATTGACACAGACGAACCCGTTCCGATGGCGGAAGGACAGCAGTATGCTGTGCGGATAAGATTGTCGGACGGAACTATAATTTTTAAAGAAGTTGTTTTTAATCCGGGAATCGGCCGAGAAAAATCATTTACATATTATCCTGTTGATAACGGCGAAGATTTATACGAACCTTTTATAGGCGATATGTACGCTGTCGATGAAGATAATGTTATTTACGAACCTTTTAACATCATTTTATTTACAGAGCCGTTAGACGCAAATAATGTTCCAAAAGCAGGAGACATCTACGCGTTCGGAGTGCGCGGATATGAAGTTTTGGATTTGATTATCACCGATATTCAGCCCGGTCAAAACTTTACGGCAGCTCTTACCTGTGTAGAATACAGCCCTGAAATTTTTGATGTTGATAAACCGGGCTTTGTTCTTCCTGATTTTATTAACAGAATTACACCAGTTTCCGGCGCGATAGATGACGGCGTTATAAATCCTGTTAATTGGCAGAGATTTTCTTTATTCCATGACAGCGAAGAAGAACCCCATCGTCCTTCATCTGACTGGCAGAATGAAGGCTGGTATCAATCACAGAATTTCAGATCGATCTGGCAGTCTTCTAAAATGGCAGAAACAATTGAAAGCGGCGAATGGAGCCTGCCTGTCAGAATAAAATCTTATCGCGGTACTGATGACATAACTCCCATTTGGTTAGGGCTTACACCGCAAAATATTACCCTGGAAACTGACGGAGACGGAAACATTCTTGCCGGGCTTTTTCCTATAACTATTCAAGCCAGATTATTACAGTGGAATTCTTTGTTATCCGATGTAATATATTCTCT
>Ga0209755_10003492_pt1 | contig 19640 bp, 3 predicted proteins | sample TergutCo191P1_FD_187301 | JGI IMG/M metagenome (GOLD analysis project Ga0209755, IMG submission 187301) | Cornitermes sp. P1 segment gut microbial communities from Petit-Saut dam, French Guiana - Co191P1 (SPAdes) (version 2) | ecosystem: Host-associated > Arthropoda: Insects > Digestive system >...
TCCGATCTAACCGTGCGGAACAGGCTGCTTGCCGTTGGCGTGGAAACCCTGTTGGAGCCAGGTGCCGGCTTGTTAAGAACCTTTACGCTGGAATACGTGTCTGGCACGGAAGATATTCTTGGGGCCGGCCTTGCCGATGGTATTCGGGCAGGCTATGTTTACGTTATTGACAATCCGGGTGATGGCAGTATTCCTTGGCAGTTGCTTGGCGCGGCGCATTCTGTCGTTCGAAGTGGTTATGCCTTTCTTGCCACGACTAACGCCAGTGATGTTTTGGGGGTAAACTGGGCGGCTGCGGGTGGGGCGGTTAGAAAACTGAAAACAGCCCATACCTTGGATGTCGAATTTGGTGCGAACCCGGGTGCACCGGGACGCTCTGCGGAATTTGCCTATACCTCCACCGGTGCATTCCATGGCAACGGGGCGATTAGTGATTACGATCCCGATAATAATTTGACCGGGCTTTTTGTTCTAAGAGTTTTTGACGGCCCCAAAATTGATGGGTTTACCGACCTTACCGTGCTTAGGCTGCGGGTAAACAACAATGACGGTACTCGACCCTTTGCCCAGTTGTACGACATGAACCCCCATGCACAGGCAATTACCACGGGGATAGTTGGCAGACATCCCCATGATCCCGCACCGCCGGCGATAGGGCCAATGGTAATTGGGCACAACCTTGGCCGGCCGGGGCTGTGGCGGGATCTGCATACCAACATGTCCAGACCGGGTAACATCGAGCCCCGTGGTGACACCGGTCTTACCAACACGCAGTTGACCGGGGGCAGCAGGGAAAACCTTGACCGTATGAGCCATGCGGCTTTCTTTGACGTGGACACCGTATCCGGCAGGGTAATTCTGCGCGGCTATGCCGAGGACGATCAGCGTATAGGTCGTGTCGAGCTTGTCTTTGGCGGTGGCGGCACGGAAACCCTTCCCATATTGGTAAACCGTACCGCCGGCGAACCCGCAACCGGAAATGCCGTCGCCAACGAACCGGCAAAAACAGGCCTGCTGGAAGTGTCTTCCGATCCTCGTGCGGCGGACAACGTGTTCTTTACGGACAGCATAGATCTGTTCCGTCACCGGGTGGAGTGGGCCTTTGTCTGGGACACGGCGCTTATACCGGAAAATATAGTTGTCGGTAATGTTACCGTGCGTGCCGTTGTTCACCCCGTTGGCAACTATGCCGAGCCAAGCGAAAGAAGGCCGCTTCTGGGTAATAACCTGCCGCCAAGGCCGGATAGCAGCGACGTTGACATTACCGACCACAGGGTAAGGAACCCGGGCTTCCCGGGAAACCTGCCCATGTACAACGACATACAGGTGAACATTCGGCCTTACATAACCGGCTTTAGGCGAAACGTGGACATGGGCTTTAACGACACGCGCTTTGATTCCAGAGGAAACCTTCTTCGCGGCACCCGCACCCTACAGGGCCGTTACTCCCTTGCCCGGGGAGAACATGCCGTTGTAACCGGTTTTAACTTGGGCAGGACAGGCCTTACTACGCAGATTATTCTTCCCGGCCGAAGTAACGTTGACGATCCGGCTTCGCCCGTGGTCGCAAGAACCGTAACCACGGGGAATTTTGCCGCCGGCCCGACCCCGGTACCGACACTGGGTAATTTCGATCTTACCGATGCCAATAGGGCCGATCGCTATCAGGCTTTTACCGTTCCTGATAATGCCGCAACCGGCAATGGTATTGTAAGACTTCGCGTGGGCAACTTCTATGCACTTAACACCAACGTGGAAAGATATCCCAATACCGGCCAGACTTCCGCCGCGAATAGGGTAAGGCCGCATATGCAACCATGGCATCTGGAAAACGACACAAGTTTGCAGGGTACAGACCTGTGGGACAATCATACCGAGGTACATATATGGCGGTCGGATAATAATCTTTCGATGGGGCAGGATCAGGGATCTTTCCCTGCTCGGGCAGATAACGCCGACGATATTGTCTTTGGTGCCTCCATGTCGATTGATCCTAGAAACGGAATGCTACATGCAAGCCATAACATAGGCGGGCCCGGCAATGCCGGTCGTACCTTCAGAAGTACCAACAGGGGTAATAGGAGCGGTAGTCCGGGTGCTACCCAAGTGGCTCAGTTTGTTGACCCGATTATCAATTCAAGCATTTTTGTAAATGACACCGGGGATCCCTGGGCCGTGTTCAGCGTTGTCGGCAGAAATGGTGGTGCACACGAATGGCAACATGTTGGCGGTGTATGGATATCTGCGCCCGCAGGGGCAGGGGGACCGGCAGCGTTCCATTCTAGCGTACAAAACGTCTTCCATGCTGAATCTGCTTGGTATAATGCTTCGATTCTTAACTCCGCAGGCTGGAGTGCTTCCGGCAATACGGCACCTTGGCTCAATATGGTTACCCCGGCACGCAATGCCGCAGGGTTCGTCAATCCAGCCTCGACCGAACAGTTTAGGAACATGCGCGTTATCACGCATATACATGGTGGCAACGAGTATATTCACGTAAGCTATTTCGACAGTCTGGATGGTTCCATAAAGTACAGGTTCAACCGACGCAATACTGCCGGTATTCTGCTGGGAAATTCGGGTGTTGGCTTTTCTGCCAACAATGTAGCCCGGGGCTGGACCAATCTGGACGGAGGCTTTGACGCGGACGACTGGGTAAGGCTTGCGGCTACACCCACTGCCGCTCCTCCGGACGACCTTGCCGAAGTCGTCGTTCCTCCTTTTACTTTTGTCGAGGAAGGCGGCAGGATTGTCAATTACCTTGAGCGCACCGTAGGGCCCACCCCTTCCTGGCGGCGCATCTGGGCCGGCGAGCATAACGACATTGCCGTTACAAGCGATGGCCGCCCGGTGGTAGTTTACTTTAATTCCACCGACGAACTGCTCAGGATGGCAATCAGTCATAACAGGACCCCCTATCGCGGCGATGCCTGGTCAATAGTCGAACATGTGATTCCCCAGGGAAATCCCAGGGCCTTTGGCACGGGCCAGTATGTCAGCATGAGGATTGACACGGTGGGCGGTGACGGCAGGGCGATAGACACGGTACACATTGCTGCCTTTAACAGCGAAAGAAACGAACTTGTGTACATTACCGGTAGCATCGTTGGCAACGCGTGGATTCCGGGTTCCGTACTGGTGGTGGACAGTGTGGGCAATGTCGGGCGGCGCACCAGAATCTCACTGGACGATAGGGGAAACCCATGGATTGCCTACTTTGACGAAAGGAACGTGGGCGGCATGGACGGTGTTAAAGTTGCGTTCTTTAATCCTGATTTTGAAAACAGAACGACGTGGCAGGAGCAACCCCTGCGGGACGCTTTCAACGGCGACATTTCCGGGTGGGAAACCATGCATGTACCGGCGCACTATAGGGTTGTGGACGAACGGGATTTCATGATCCGTTCCCAGCTTGGCATGGAAAATTTTCCCACCAGAAACGTTAGCACAACAGCTCCAAGAAGGTTCTGGAGCGCGGCTGTGGGCTTTCTTTCTAATGATCTTTTCCGCATAGCCTACTGGGTGGAATAGAGGAGGCGCGGTATGAAAGGCGGTATGGCTAATATACGTATAATCGTTTTGGCGTTGGGTTTGCTTGCGTTTATCGGATGCGAAAACCCGTTCCGGGCAGGGCTGGGGGCCATCGTGGACATAGAGCAACCTGCCATTAGCCTTACAAGCCCGGCCAACGGTAGCTTTATACAGGAAAACCAGCGTTTTACCGGCGTGGTCAGGGATGATATTCGTGTGGAGGGGGCTTGGTTTATTGTACTGAGCCACCCCGGGCCCCGCGAGGACATTACACCGGAAGATCTGGAAAAGGTGAAAGCACTGGCCGAATGGCAGGAACTCCAGCTTAACCTTGCCCGTTCCAACGAAGGCACCTGGGAGTATTTGCTTCCAACTTTCCTGCTCCGTGACGGGCTAATTAGTGTGCGTCTGCGGATACGTGACGGCGCGGGAAACGAGACCGAGACTGCGGAATTTGTTTTTCAGATTACTAACAATCCTCCGCGCATCGTTCTTAGCCAGCCTCTGGTTCTTCAGGGCGACTCTCCGGGCGAGCTTGGCGGCCCATGGGTCAATTTCGGCTTTACCTTGGATCCTCCGTACAGCCTGACGAACCTTGACCGTGGTCTTGTCGCGGACAGCCGTAGGATACAGGGCTTTATCGCCGACGACCACGGGGTATACCTGGGTTCCGCAGAAGGCGGTCGTTTTCCCCCGCAGTTCCGTTTATGGGAAGTCGCAACCGTAGGACGACCTGCGGACGGTATCGGTGTTTTCGGTGCCAACGCCGCGCCCACCGAATCGCAGTTGCCTTGGCAGGACATTGGCGAGTCCGGCGGCCGCCTGTTTGACTCGGAGCCTGCCAACGTAAGGTTTCAGATTGATCTCCCGGACGAGCCCGAGGCTCGTATCTTTGCCGTTCAGGTGCGTGCCCAGAGTATACGCACGGCGGATGACGGCAGTTTCGAAATGTTTACTTTTCCTCGTGGTTTCTGGACGGACTTTATGTGGGATACCCTTAGCCAGGAACAGCGGGACGAAAACGATTTTTTGGCCTTTCTTGTCGCAAGCCCGCAGGAAGCACCCCAACTGGAACTCTGGGGTCTGGAGGACATGTTTGGCCCTGATGGCTGGGATGTCGAGCGCGAGCGTTACCGGATAATGGACGGTCTTAGCGACGAGGTTTTGCACCCCTTCGTGACAAACAGGATACGCAACGATAAATCCGGTGCCTTTACCCTGCGCGTTCGGGCATGGCACGAGGCCGGGGTACGCGAGGCAATGGCCTTTTGGGTTGCAAGCGACGGCAGCCGGGGGCGTTTTATCTGGGATCCCGCAGACACGCTCCCTCACCCCGGTTGGCCGGGGGAAACCGTACCCACCGATCAGCCTTTTAGCTGGTGGGGTTACGGTGACCCTAACTTGCAGGGCACCCGCAACTTTGTTTTTACATGGAATGGTAATGTTGCTGACAATATCCCGGCCGGTCAGTCCGGGATACAGATGTTTAACGGTAGCCTTGACGAATGGAACCGAATGTTTGACAGCCCGGGCGATTACTGGCTCGAACTGCTGAATCACTCCGGCTGGGTTGACCATACATTTGACGACGTGCAGGACAGTTTTGAAATACTGATATACGCCAAAACCGCCGAGGGAACCGTAAGCACACGGTTTACCGTCATTCTTACCATAGACACCACGCCGCCCGATCTGGCCGTCTCGAATATAGAGGGCAGTCCCTGGCGCAATCCCGCCGGTGCCGATGTTGTAAACGGGGTTATCCGCGTCCATGTCCATGCCAACGACTCCAGATCCACCGACACCGACCTGCGGAATTCCTACGGGTTCTTTGAAAGAACAGTGGGGGCTTTCGATACCGTAGCCCCTTCGCGGGAGGTAATGTTTCTGATGGTAAGAGAGGCCGAGGCCGATCTGCTAACCTCCAGCCTTGACGGTTTGGGCCACCCGTGGCCCTTGGAACCGCTTTGGGAGGAATCGGGGACGGACGGTGTTTACGCACTCCGGCATCGTCTGATCGAAATGCCCGTCGGCGTTGAGGTGCTTCGTTACGGCCCGGTGTTTGACGGCAGCATGTTGATACAGACCTCGCCGATCTATTATGGACAGCAAGGGTATCTGCCGGACGGCCCGTACCGGCTGTTCATTTTCGCAAGGGATAACGCCTTTAACGTGGGCCGCTCCTGTTACAAATTGCACGTCGAAAAAGAATCCGACAGGCCGCGTTTCGACTTTGGCATTGGACTTATGACCGACGCTGTAACCGATCCCAACCTTGATTCCGACGGCACCGATGCCGGTTTTCGTGATCCCGGGGGAAGGGTCCGCAACAGACTGCGCCCCGGGAACAATATAACTTTCATTATATCTGACGATGACAGTCTGGACCTAAGGCCGTCGCGTGCCGGCGACGAGTTCGGCATAAGAATGGGCTTTACCGGCTTCCGTAGCGAGCCGTTCGGTGATGAGCATTTGATTGTTCCGCACGAACATACGATATGGCTTTCGCCGGCACAGATAAACGACATATTCGAACCGCAACCTGTGGAAAACTATGTAAGACAGCCGGTGCGGGAACGGGTAGGAACTGTCGCGGAAATTTTGCTTCTGGATCTTCTGCGGCAACCAGAAAACATCGGGTATTACCGCCACCTGTTCAGGGAGGCTCCGGAGAGTTACAACAGGCTCCCGGACGGAATGTACCGCATAAGCGTTGTTGTTTATGACGATCCTTCCAACAAGCTGACAATGCCCGGCCAGGCGGCCATGTCGGTAGGAAACGAAAGACATTTCTGGGTTGTCGTTGACAATCAGCCCCCGTTGCTGGAGCCTCTTGCGGTTATGCCGCCAAACGAAAGCCGGATCGCCTCGGCGGAGACCGCCTTTATACGGGGGATGGTGGAGGACGAAAACGGCCCAATTTTTGTCACAAGTTTTACCGTGACGGCAAGGGACGTGCTGGCCGCCAATGAACTGGGAAACGTGATATATAATCCCCCCATTGCCGACAGCCCGACTTCGGCCTCCGTGGGCCTGACGCGCACGGACAGGACGGATATATGGCAGTACAATTTTGAGGTGCCGATACATGTAAACGACATGTTCGGCCTTGGCCCTGGTTACACGATTACCAGAGGGCACTTGGAGTTTGAGTTTATCTTTGAGGATCGCTTTGGCGGCTATGTTGTTCTTACGCGGACCTATTCCGTGGATTACTTGCCGCCCACGATAAGCGTGTCCAGACTTGTCGGGACTTTTGAACGGCCGTCTGCCGCAGGGCGTATGCCGCCGGAAGCAGTGGGGGTAATAAGTCATGCTGGGCGTAACGCCGAACGCCTTGCAAACAGGGTTATCGATTTTTCCGTTCATGCCCACGATGCTGACAGCGGAGTGGCGGGCATACGCTGGTGGCTTCTTCCCGCGAACATTGACTCGCCCAGACCCTTGGCGGGGGTTGGCGGCCTGAATACGCGGGACTCTGGCGGTACCGTGGAGTCCTTCTATTCCTACCCGGCCGGAAGGTTTGCCGATCTTACCGATGGCAACGGCGAAATCCCACCCACGGCCATTACGGAAGACGATTCTGCGGGAAATGGGCGGGTGCTTGGCGTGTTCGGCCAGATCCCCCCCCCGGGCGGGCCGGTAGTCATCGACACTTTTGGCCTTGGCTTGCCGGACGGAGAGTATCGTCTGCATGTTATTGCCATAGACGGTGCCGGTAACGAGTCTAGGTTTGTCGGCGAGGGTGTTGCCAACGTTATTCAAACGATTTTCCTGTTCGACGACGAGGACCGGCCCTATTTCTACGAAATAAGCCCCTCGGAAAACCCGGACGGACATCGCGACGTGGTAAGTATGGACGGGCTTGTTGTACGGGGCATTGTCATCGACGATGACGGCTTTGGAATCGGTATGGCCGTACATCCGGAATCCCTGCGTATATGGTTATCGTGCGATGCCGCCGCCGGTTATACAGATCCCGATAAAATTGACTGGAGCTCTCCGTCCGGCGTGCCGTCTTACTGGTATGGCGGTGCGTCGGTTACCGAAGGCGTTTTAATCAGCGGCAGAAACCTGAATCTCAACCTCAACCTTCGCCAGATTTTCCCGGGGCATTTTAACGATCCCAACCTGAGCGATGGAATTAGGTACGTCATGCTCAAAGTGCAGGACGCGCCGGTGAACAAACTGCCTTCCGATGTTAGGCCGGGTGCCGACGCGGAGCGCAGATACCGATACATGCGAATTTCTTTCATGCTGGATACCAGCCCGCCGGGTATGGTGCTGGAGACCCCTCACGTCGATTACAGGGTTGGAAACTCTCCCTTCGGCCTTGTCGGATCAATCAGGGACGCGAATCTTGAAACCGACGATTACGGGCATTATATTCTTCGCTGGAGAGTCCTGTCCGAAGGCGAGGCCGTCTCCGGGATTTTCAGGCTTGATCCCGAAAGCGACTATGTAAGCTCGGAAGTCCAGGCGGACGGCACGGTGGAGGTAGTGTTTGGGTTGCCGCCCGCGATCGTAGCCGATGTTTTTAAAGCCGGGGGCCTGACCTTTAACCCGGAATTCGCCGATCCATACCTTGGCCCGATTCTTATGAGCGAGGGTTCCAGCCAGTTTGAACTGGAGGCTAGAGACACAAGCGGCCTTAGCAACGTGATTATACGGGATTTTATAGTTGATCGCGCCGGGCCTTCCGGCACGATAAGATTCCCTGGTCTGGTGGTTGCCTATCCGTTCCCGGAAGATTTCGGTCCGGAGCTACAGTTTAACGTGGTTATGCCGGAAGACGTTTTTGCCTGGTGGCTGTCCCGGCCTGCTGGCGAAAATAACACGCAGGCTGTACAGGGTTGGCACAACGACAGGCGCGGCTGGGCCGCCGGTCGCGAGCTTCCGGTCGTTTTCCGTGACGGGGCCAGAGCCACGCTGGACGGAACTTTCACGGACACTGTTTCGGTCATTGATTCGTCCACGCTGGAATTCTGGATTAACGGAAGGGCCAACGGCATCAGGCTTATACCCGTGGTGGACGGGGCCGGGACCACTGTCCGGTGGACCATCCCCCTTACCCGGGACGGTACGACACAGGGCGAAAGTCTGCTTGACGGGGTGCATACCATAGAGATAACCGTGTTTGACGATGCCGGCAACCACACCGAAATAGGCCCCTTTGCGTTCAGGCTGGATTCGGCCAGAGCCGAGGTCGCCTTTGACCCGTCTAACCCTGACTGGGCCCGGGATGGTCTTAATCCTCCGGGGCATTCGGTGTTAGGCCCTGCCGGCAGGTTCCCTGTCGGGGGAAACGCTTTTACCCTTAGCGGCAGTGCCGTTGACGCGAATCTGCGGGACCTAAGACTTGCTGTTAGAAATGTAACGAATCCTGGTCTCCCGGAAACGATAATCGACATAAGCCTTTTGACCGTTCATTACGCCGACACCCCAAGTCCGCACGTTTACATTCGCTGGATCTACGACGAGCACGGTACGCCTACGCTTAACTGGAGTTTCGGTCTTACACAGGATACCTATGCCGACACTACGCGGTTTCCGGCCGAGGGTGGAATTTTCGAGGTTGTAGTTATTGCGACCGACTGGAACAATCCCGACGGGCCAAACGCCGAATCGGAAAAGTCCGTCTGGACATTCGTGAAGGACACGGCTAGCCCGGCCGTTTCTTTTGACACGGCCCTTGCCTGGACTGTCAACGGTGATCTTAACCCGGAAACCCTTCTCTTCTATCCCTCTCCGGTACCGCCCGTCGTGAACCGCTTCCATCTTGAAGGGCAAACGATAACCGGCAGTGCCACGGATAATCATAACGTGTACGCGGTGCAAGCCCGCCTTTGGCAATGGGACTGGGAAACCGGTGTATGGATTGTATACAGGGGCTGGGACGAGACCCCCGTTGATCTTGCGGGCTCGCCAAACAACCGCAACTGGCGGGTACCGCTTCGCGGCGGCAACTCCGACCTTGGCGGTCTGGACATAGCGGACGGTCTGTACCGCATACAGGTGCGGGCGATGGATTCATCGTGGTTTCTGGGCGGACTGCCCAGTTTTGAACCGGCCGATCTGGGTAATCCAGTAACGCTGGACCGGTGGGTGTACTTCTACTACGATCGTGCGGCACCGGAAATTGCCGAGGATGATCCCAGCCCGGTGGTAAGCTCGCGCTACGGGACAAATGCCGCAGACGAGCCTGGGTTCCTTAGCTTTTATGTTCAGGTCTCCGATGCAAACCGCCTGCGTGGCTTTACCGCTTCCGTTAGGGAAAGGGAAGCCACCGCCGGGAACATCCCAAACGCCAGAGTCGAGTTTGGCGCGGACTGGCTTGCCGATCCCTTAAACTGGGAGAGTTACGAATGGGGTACCTATAATCGCGGGCGGCTTCGTCTGGACGTTCCCGTGTCAAAAGACAGGAACGGACGCTTTACCGTGGTGTTTACCGCCACGGACTTTTCCGGCAGAACCGCCACGGTAACCAGAAACTTCGAACTGGACAATACCCCCCCCGGCATCCTGATCCACGCCGTGGACCAGCCCGAAACACTTGTCATTAACAATGTAGTGTCAACTGGCGTTGATCTCTTGATAGTTGGGGAAGCACTGGATTCCATGGGGCCTGTGGACAGTCTGCCGGTGCAGGCCCATTTCCGTATAGGCACGCTCCTTGACGATGCCGGGTATCCCATTCCATTTGCGGCAAATGACGAGCGCGAAAACTTTATCGAGGAACTTGCCCGCAGGTACGCGGGAGTGACATCCTCCTCCCTTGACACCGCCCGCAACAATGCAATGTTTGACTATCATGTTAACAATGTAAACAGCGCGTGGTTCCGGCTGGACGAGGAGAGCGGCCTGTTTGCCGTCCCCAACTTTTTTGAGGTGTCGTCGCGCAACCTGTTCAACTGGCAACTGCGTGTGCGAAGTACGGGTGAGGATTCGATTGGCAGTTTTGCCAAGGAGCTGGCTTTAAAGCACGGCGGGCCCACGCTTTTAAGGGTTATGCTGGATGTCAGCGGAAGGCCCGTACTGCCGATATCGTTCCGGGTGGTGGACAGTGCAGGCAATGCCGGTTACGGTATCATTGCGCTGACTATTGACATGGAAGCCGACATCCCGGGCACCACAATCGAAACCCCGCGCACCGACAGCCGTGACGATGCACCGATGGGCGGTGTCGTCACGATTGACGGCGTTGCCTCCACCTTGACCCCCCATGACACCCACGCCGTGCTGTTCCGAGTCAGCGTCGGCCAAAGTCATGTGGGCAGTCTTTCCGTGGTGGACTCCATGCCCGGCATGGAAGCGGTGCAGGCCGGCGATCCCTTGGGAATCTTCCTTACCGCCGCCGGACATGATTATTGGGCCCCCGACCAATGGTTTCACGCAACACTGTTGGCCCCGGGGCAGATAGCCCCTTGGCTGTTCCTGCTGAATACCGACGGCCAGCTTGTCGCCCCCGGGAGTCTGCGTTTTGTGCGGGTGGAGGTGATTGCCGTCAATCAGGATCGGCAGACCCGTCTTCCGCACAAGGCAAGCTTCGCTCCGGAGGAACGAAGCTTCTATCTTAGGGACACTTCGCCGACGATAAAAGAAATTACTGTTAGGGACAGTAACAACGCGGAACGCTCCGGGATCGGTGACCCGGTTAGCGGACGGTTTACGATAAGTGCCGTTCTGGACGCATCGGAGGGGCAGACGATCCGCGACGTGCGAATAGCACGCCCCGGTGATCCGGACGGCGGCTTCGCCGTCTTATGGCCGGTTCCGTCGCAGGGTTTGCCGCAAGGCCTTTCCCTTACGCCAAGGTCCGGCACCGGCACGGGTGTCGGCTATCGGATCATCGATCTTGTCTACGGTTTCGATCCCGGCGTTTTCCCAGTCGGTGGTTTTGCCGGTGTTAGGGGAGGGGAGTGGGCCTCTAGCGGCGGTCGCTTCCAGCTGGAAATTGAGATAAGGGACAACACCACGCCGCCGTCGGTGGACAGACGGACTGTGACGGTGGACATTGACAACGCCGCCCCGGCAATGGATCCCTCGCACTATGCCAATCCGGCACAGGCGGGAACGGCCGGAGTATTTCAGGGCAGGATACTTGACAATCAGGGTTTTGCCGGCACCGCCAATATTCCCGACGCAGGCTACAATCAGGCAATCGATAGACTGTTCGCTTGGTTTACCAGAAACGGAAGGTTTGTCGCGTTTGACGGTACCGAGGGTGCTCTTATGCAAAGCGGAACCCCGCACAGGGAAGTCTGGAGAAACAGGCGTGTCGATGACAGCGGCTGGCATCTCGGCGAGCTTCTAAGCACGACTGCCAATACTGTTGACAATACCGTTTTTTCCCCCCCGGTGGACCTACAGCAAAGCGGCAACTGGGTTAGGGTGTTAAGGCGCGGGGCGCACGGCGGGGATCTCTGGCTGGAAAGCAACGGCGGCAGAAACGTTGACTGGCAGTTTAGCACAAACACCTTGCTACTGCCCAGCGGACCAATAACCCTGCACTACATAGCCGTGGACAGTGCCGGCAACAAAACCTACGGCAACCAGCGTATAGTGATAATGAACAACAGTCCGCAGATTAACGACGTGGTGCTGTTCACTTCCAACAGCGACGTTCCGGCGGTAATCAACTGGCGCGATCCCAACCCCATAGATCCCCCGGACCCCAATGATCCCCTGGCCACCGTTGTGGAAGGCACGTTCCACAGGCTTAGCCTGAACCGGACACCGGGGGAAAGGGCGCGCGGCTATATCGAGTCCGGCTTTACCGTAAGGAACCACTTCCTTGGTCTTCGCGTGGAAACCATGCGGGGCAACGCGCCGCTTAACTATCGGCTACAGCACGTTACCCGGGAACTGGTGACACTTAACAGTACCACCCTGCAAAACATGATGGCCGATCCCATGGGCGTAAGCCTTGTAACGATCGCGGCCCGTGGCGACATCAGCGATGCCGAGTGGAACCGTCTTGGTGTCGTCGGCGATTCCCCTGCCGGCACGCACTTTGTCTTTGATCCAAGGGACCCGGCCACCGGAAGGCGGCTTACCGCGTTCGATTTCCGGGCCGTTATGACCGGACAGATCTGGGTGTACACTGCCGTCGGAAGCATCGCCGAAGTCCCGAATATACAGGGAAATTTCCCAGGCGGACCCAACCCCCCAGTACTGCCCAACAACCCGCTGAACGGCAAACCAGATAACTTCCCCACCGGCCCGGGCTTTGTGTTCGAGGCGGGCGACGGCTTTAACTTTTCCGGCGATGATTTTGTCCGGCGCGACACCCCGACAACGGGCAGAATCCCGGAGTTTATTATGACCACGCCCCCCCCCACCCCCATAACGGCGGATCCGGCACCGGATTCTATCCATGTGCTACAGTCGAACGATCCGGGGCACTGGAACTATAGAAACAGGCCGTTCTTCCTGTTGCGTGTCTGGGACAGCGTGGATCCGGGCGAAGTGGAAAATGCCCAGTTGCATGATGCCGTCGTCATGGGCATGAACGTATGGCTGTACGACTGGTACACACCGCTGTCGCGGATATACGACCTTAACCCATACATGGCAACACCGTCGGCCGACAATCCGCAGTTGTTGACAAGCAGAATAGCCGCCCTTGATCCCCAGCCCGATCCCGGCACCGCGCCTTCCAACATACTTCGCGGCGGATTGTTCAACACCGGCACTCTCCAGCAGCCGCGAAGGTCTGGGCATGTGGAACCGCGCCGGGATTCACAGGTCCTACAGCCGAGGCGTAATGCCGGTGACACGTCGCCGGTTCGCCCAAGGGCTCACGGCTTTGTTGTCGGCGACACAACAACACATGACTATGACTTTGCCCGGGATCGTGTAAGCGGCCAGGTAATACTGCGCGGTCAGGCTTGGGACAACCTGCGTATTCAGGAGGTACAGTTGCGGATAGGCACCGGCAACTGGCGAACCATACTGCGGTGGAACAACGATACCCAGAGCATGGCGCGGACAGGCTTTACCGATGAACAAATCGGCGTGGCCGAAACCATGGACTGGCTGGAAGGCCACACCGTCGAATGGTCCTATCTGTGGAACACCGAGGAATACGGCGCGGGCCCGATGGAAGACGTGCAAATAGCCGTTCGTGCAAGGGACTTTGACAACTATACGGTTTGGAGCAATGGCGAACCTTATGGCTCTTTTGTTCCGCCTGACGTAAGGCAGCCGTCGCAGCCGTTCGGATTCCACGACACGTTTGACGTGGACATCGTGCCGTACATAACCGGCTTTGTGCGCGACGGAACCTACCGAACACTGCGTTCCATGCAGGGCTGGTACAGCTTTTATCAGGGCGAAACCGGAATCAGAGCGACGGGCTGGAATCTTGGCGGCGGCGGGAACATAAACATGACGCTGCGGTACGGTGATGGAAATGCCGTTATGGATATGCGGAACGTGGCGCGTGTAACGTCCGGGGGGCATGTAACGGGTGTCAGGTTTGACATCCCGGAAACCGCCCAAAGCGGAATGATAGACATGACTGTCAATAATTTTCCCGTTCACAACCACCGTTCCAACCCCGCGCTTTCCTGGAACAGGGAAAACTTCGATTCCGTCCGCGAGTCCGGTCTGTGGCACAACAGACCCCATGCCCACATCTGGCGTACGCGGCATGACACGAGTTCGCCGCCCACCTTTATGGGCCCGCACGCAAACAGCCTGGGACTGAGTCACCCGAGCATGGCGTTGAATTATACGGATGCCGGGGGCAGGCTGTACGGCACATGGGCCGTTTTCGGAACCGCGCGGGTCCATTACGGAATAAACAGCGGTGCCCTTACCGGACCGTCCACGGTTATTACTAACAACCCCCCGCTCGAGCCGTTCGTAACGCCGGACATCAGCATATTCGGCGGCCGGGGTATGCCAAACATCGTCATGGTGCATCAGGATGACGGGAATCCGGCAGTAGGTTTCAGGTCAATTCCCAGTACAGCCGTCACGGAAGTGAATACTCCGGTGCTTGTCAGGGTGGAGGGACCGACCCATCGCTGGCGGAACCCCCGGGCCAGCAAGGCCGCCTTTAATCCCATTGTTAGCGGCGCGTATGTCGACAATAATCCCGGCGTGCTTTTCGTAAGCGTGCACGACGCGGTTGTCAGAGCCATGCGGGTTTTCTGGAGGGAAGGTGACTTGCCAACCGAAGACGATCCCATTGTTGACGGCCCCGGCATTAACACCGGTATTCCCGGAGTTGGTGTCAGATCCCAGAACTCGCTTGGTGTCGGCCTGTTCAGTGCGATAGGTCATACCGGTACGGGCCTCAATGCCCGCCCGATTGTCGCTTACTACGACATGGAACGCGACACCATAATGGTTGCCACCACCAATATCGTCAGACCGACGGAGAGCGAACAGTGGGTCAGGCGGAACGTCCTGCCCGGAAACTCCCCGCTGTTCCGGGGGGCGGGCAGGTACGTGAGCATGGCGGTTGACCGTAACGGCGGCATACACCTTGCCTTCTTTAACAGCCGGCTCGGTGCCGTGGTCTACGCCTTTGCCGAAAGCCGCGATGCCATTATGAACAGTGCGCCTAACGCCTCGGTTTTCACGGCCATGGTCGTGGATACCCTGGAAGGCACCGGCGTATGGACAGATATCTCGGTGGACCACTGGGGCAACCCCTGGATAGTCTACGGTTTTCAGGATCGCGCGGGTAACTTCGACGGCATTCGCATGGCGTACCGCAGCGCGTCCCGGGGCAGCAGCGTCTTTACGGACGGCCCCCATGCTTCCAGCGTCGGCAGGACCGACGTGCGGTTTACCGGACGGAACAACTGTCCGTTTACCGGGGCGGACATTACCGGCTGGGAGGCCGTAAGTATGCCCGCCCCCTTCCGGGTAAACTACGACCGTCTGAACATCGAAGCATGGCCGCCCTCCAGAAGGGATGTCGGCGGCACGGCGGCGAACACCCCTGCCCAATTCCTGGTGGGCGGGACGGCCTGGGACGCGGCCATAGGTTATGCCAGCGACCGTTTCCGCATCGGGTATTTCTTCCGTCCCATGTTTGCCGGCACAGGAACGGATTAGCCCGTGCCCCCAACTTGTCTTCCCTGCGAAAAACCCTTATCATGGGAAGACAATGTTTGGAGGGCAGATGATGCGTTCATCAGTAATGAATCGGGTAATAGAAGCCGACGACGACGAGGAAGGCGAGGGCGGCAAGGAAAAAACGGAAAAATGGCAGGACATTCTTACCGGAAAGATGCTGAAAACCAGGACAATCCTGATTTCCGGCGGAATTCGCAAGGGCCTTGCCGAAAAAACCATACGACAGCTTCTGTTAATGGAAGCGATGGGCGACGAACCGGTGCGGATTTTCATCGATTCGCCCGGCGGCGACGCGGACGCGGGTTACGCGATTTTCGACATGATCCGGTTTATCAAACCCCCGGTCTGGACCATAGGCATGGGACTGGTAGCGAGCGCGGCGGCTCTTATCCAGCTTGCCGCCCCCAAGGAAAGGCGGCTTGGTCTGCCCAACAGCCATTACCTTATCCACCAGCCCCTTTCCGGGATACGCGGTGTCGCAACCGACATCGAGATTCACGCCAAGGAACTGGAAAAGCTGCGGGAAAAAATCAACCGGCTTATAGCGGACGAAACCGGCAACCCTTTCGCTCAGGTTGAAAAGGACACCGATCGCGACTACTGGATGGACGCGCAGGAGGCGACCGATTACGGCCTCATAAGCAGGGTTGTTACCAGAAGGGACGAGGTTTAACGAAGTTTAGCGAGGCTTAGCGAGGCTTAACGGGGTTTTGGCATTTACCGGCCTTTTCCGTAACGGCCGGTAAAATGCAATAACCCGTCGTGATTTTCTAACGGCCGGCCTCTACCATTGTTGTGGAGGCTGGTTATGAAAAACGGAAATCGCAAATTCGTGTGGCTGTGCGTGTTGCTCCTTGCGGCCTTTTCGCTTTTTGGTTGCCCGCAGTCCGAAACCGAGACTGTCAAACCCCCGGTTATCGATCCTCCTGTTGTAGGGCCTCCGGTCGAGGTGCCTTCGTTCGCGCTTGAACTGTTCGAGGCACTCCGGGGGCGAAGGGTGGTTACCGGCGGCTGGGCGGATCACGCGAACGGCGGCCGGGGTATCGCGTATGCCGATCCCGAAGCCCCGACCGTTATCTGTGACTGCGACAACCCGGACCCGATCGCCAAGCTGGAAGCGTTTATCGCGGCCCTGTACCCGCGCCACCGGCCCGTGTTTATCGTTATATGCGGGGACATCGATCTTTCCAGGGGGGCGATAACCGATGTCCCTGGGCCGGTTCCCGGCGCGACATGGGATCCCGACAATCCCAACAGTGGTGCTGTCGTCAATGCGAGAAGGTTAGACATCCGTTCCAACGACACTACGATTATAGGGATAAACAACGCCCGGATAAAATTCGGCGGTCTGCGGATCAACGGCAACATGCTGAGTAATACCATGAATATCATTATCAGGAACGTCACGTTCTGGGATGCCAGGGATACCAGACCCAATCCGGGACTCGATCACCTGCTGCTTACCGGAAACGGCACCCCGAACGATCACGGCAACGACTGGCCGACCGGGGTTTGGCTGGATCACGTCAAGTTTTCCAGCGGCTATACCGACTACCGGCTTGGCGGCGACTGGCATGATACCCTGCTTAACGTAACGCTCGGGGAGCTTACGGTTTCCCGAAGCAGGTTTACCAATGCCAACGAGGTGTTGCTGGCCGGCGGTAACGACTCTGCGTTGGTTCGGGAACAGCGTCGGATAACCCTGCACGGCAACTACTTCCACGACGCACGCACCCGTATGCCCAGAACCCGGGGAACCCAGATGCACATGTACAACAACTATTTCCGAAGCATCGGTATTCCGGGGCCCGGCTGGAGTAACGGTTACGTGATGGGCCCCGGCAGAAACGCGCACTTCATTGTCCAGAATAATTTTTTCGACGCGCCGATACAGGGTAGCAGGGTTGTTAACTGGAGCTTCAACAACAGCGGTGCCGTGGTGTGGCATTCGGATAATGCCGGGCTGCCGCTTAACCCGGCGTTCCTGACCGGCGGGGGTTCGCCCGCTCCGGTTCTGACGACGGATCCCGCGCTCAGGCCATGGGAGCCCGGGGACTTTTACGAGTACACCCTAGCCGCCGATGTTGAGGGCCTGCGGAATTTGATCCCGGGGAGTGCGGGGCCGACGCTCGAGACAATCGAAGACTTTATGGCGGGCCTGAGGAATTAACCGGGAAGTCAGGAAAAAAATTTCACGCAGTTACGACTTGTGTACCCGGCCCCCAAGGCTGTAAAATAAAAGGAAGGGGGCAGAGATGGCCGAACGAAACAAGGTATGGTATTTTTTCCCGTTGGTACTGTTGCTGGTGATGTCCTGCGCTAGTACGCCCACGAACAACGATTTGCCGCCGGAGGCCGGACTACAGGCTCTGGGGCAGGAGGAACTGGACAGGCTGGACGCGGCAATGGCCCGGGCCACGGGTGCCAGGGAAAACGCCGTTGCGGTGCGGGCTTCCGTGCACTTCCCGGACGAATGGGCACGGGCGGAATCGGACTATCAGGCCGGCAGAAGGGCCGGAAGGGCGACGACGGAAGCGGTGAATCAGGCCGTTTCCTACTTTATAACGGCGGCCGATCTCTACGAACTTATCGCGGGAAACAGTGCCGGGCTTTTTGCCCGGGATTTCGAGGATGCCCGCAACGCGCTGGACGCGGCGATTGCAAGGGCGCGGCTTTCCCGGCAGGGTGCCATGGACGTTCAGGGCCCGACGCACTTTCCCGGGGACTGGCGGTCCGCCGAGGCGGGCTTTCAGAGGGCCGAGGATGGCGAAAGGGACACTTTTGCCGGGGTGGAGGCGACGACCACACTTTATGTGTCCGCCGCCGACGACTTCGACGACATTGCGGCAAGAAGCCGGCCTCTGACGGCCCAAGCCGGGGAAAACGCCCGGAGGGACATGCAGGCGGCACTGACCCGTGCGGAACAATCCAGAAGGGATGCTCAGGCGAACCGGGCCGCAACCCATTTCCCCTCGGAATGGAGGGATGCCGAGGCACAGCTTCGCACCGGCAGGGCCGCAGGAAGGGGTACCCCGGACGAAATGATCGCGGCGACCAGGCTTCTTTCCTCTCTTGCCGCCACGTATGACGACCTTGCGAACAGGAGCCGCCCGCTCTTTGAAAGGGACGAAGCTCAGAGGGCACTGAACGCGGCGATCACCCGAGCGGACAGGTCGCGTCGGGCGGCGGCGAACGCCGGCGGGGAGACCTTTCTTCCAAACGAATGGAGGGCCGCCGATTCCCAGAACCGGGCCGGGGAAAACGCCCCGAGGGATACAGCCGGCCAGATACAGGCCGCCACCGCGCTGTTTGTGTCCGCCGCCGACGGCTTCGACGACATAGCCCGCAGGAGCGGTCCAATGCAGACCGCCGCCAGAAACGAGGCCAACAGTGCGCTACAGGCGGCGACGGCCCGCGCGAACAGTTCCCGGCAGGCGGCGGTTGCCGTCGATGGCCAGACCCACTTTCCCGACGAATGGCGCGACGCGGAAGCCCAGAATCAGGCCGGCAGAAGGGGCAGAAGAACCACCCCGGATGAGATGCGCGAGGCGATCGTCCTGCTCAACTCTGCGGCGGACGGTTTCGACAGGATAGCCCAAAGGGCCGGCACCATCGTGGCCCGCGAGAGAACACAGGCCGAAAACGCCCTGCGGACTGCAATGGCCCGCGCCGAAAGATCGCGCCAGACGGCGATTGCCGCCGACGGCCAGACCCTCCTTCCCGCCGACTGGAGAAACGCCGAGGCGCAGAACAACACGGCGACCCGGGCCAGAACGACCACCGTGGCGGAAATGCAGACCGCCGCCGGGCTTTTCGCCGCCGCCGCCGACAGTTTCGACGATATAGCCCGCAGAAGCGGCCCCATGGCGACGGCCGCGAGTGGTCTACAGACCGCAATGGCCCGTGCCGAAAGGTCGCGTCAGGCGGCTGTTGCCGCCGACGGTCCGGCCCTTATGCCGGACGAATGGCGGGAGGCCGAATCCCGTAACACGGCGGCGACCCGGGCCAGAAGA
>Ga0209755_10003493_pt1 | contig 19637 bp, 14 predicted proteins | sample TergutCo191P1_FD_187301 | JGI IMG/M metagenome (GOLD analysis project Ga0209755, IMG submission 187301) | Cornitermes sp. P1 segment gut microbial communities from Petit-Saut dam, French Guiana - Co191P1 (SPAdes) (version 2) | ecosystem: Host-associated > Arthropoda: Insects > Digestive system...
CTGATGATGGGCACATGGTTGCCCGAAACATGTTGAGCAACTATTAGAAGAAAAATAAAGAATACAAAAAGTGACATCTAGTTGGTTTTCCTTATCCACACTAAATTATGATGCACGGTCAACCACACATCATATTTACAAGTGTTTAAGTGTTTATTTGTATGTACGGGCCAAACTGTTCAGCCACTTGTTATTACACTTGGTAAAGTTATGCTTAAAAGAAATGTAGCTTTATCTTCATACTGTTCATCCCATTATGTGTCAATACCAGGAAACAGTTTGCAGCTGATAGCTGATCACAACTTTCCACTTATTAATACAGTTGATATAGATGAGTTATCAATCATCTTCAGTTTTATAAACATACAACATATTGTCAGTTAAAATCCAAATCAAGCTAGTTGTTCTCAACTGATAATTATTTGCTAACATTCAATGTATCTCTCCTGTTTAATGGTAAACTATGTAATAGACATTTTTATTATTGCTGCAAATTAAGCAAAGGAAAGGATAGGTATTTTTGACACTGATTTTATTTACACATTTAGACCCTACAAAACATATGTTCAACTTCATGTTGCACTTTTTTCCTTACCAAATAACCATTTCACATGTGGTGTAATGGGGTCTTCCCATGACAAAACCATGCAACAGATAAAGCAATTTTAAAGCTATACTAAACCACAGCCCGTATTCACATGGCAACAGTCCCCTCTCTGATTTGTTTTACACAAGAATTTCTACCCTGATGGTTATACTTAACTGCAACAGTAAATATATCATACTGAGAAACATTCTGAAAAAACATGACAAAGGTAATAACATCACAAATTAACACACTTAAAAAATGTAATAAACTGGAAAAAAGGCATTCAAATTTTTTTCCCACACCTTCCTGAGCCTTTTGGCTGTTGTGACAACGTCGTAGTAACCCTTCCTCCACAGGAGTTCTTCCCCTTTCCTCCCATGTCCTACAGGATCTGAGAAAATCAAGCGCTCACAGTACTCTCTCAGTTTCATCCGTTGGGTCTCCACACTAGGCGAAAACAAGTCGTTGCATGTTTGGGCCCTTCCACGACAGTCATCCAGATGTCTAGACACATCCGTGATTGCTCTATAAAAATAAGGTATTATTAAACAAACCTACAAATGCAGGACCTTAACTTTCAGCAAGTCTCGAACATCCCCGAATTTTATGGAGCTACGAAGTTCATTACCATGTTCACAGATGGCTAGAACTGGATACTGGCAGCCAAATTATAAACAGTACTCTCCATCAGCAATTACTATACACAGTATCAAGATACGTAATGATAAAAGACATGCGAACAAACGGTCCACAATTGCACCCCAATTCATGACGAATGTTATCATACGTTGAAGCAACGGCTCCTTACTTACCTGTATAAACGTCTTGATAACTCGACGTTCTCGTTTCTTACGTCCGAAATCGGATTGTAGGACTTCTTCATAATGTCAACTCATCTTTACCCTGAGTATTTGTAATGGATTTTGGCCAGTTCGCACTAAAACTGGGCAGCAAGATTTGCTTTTCATGATACCATGTAACCTACGCAAACCCAGCACGGATAAGAGTAGCACGGATGCGATTCGTATGGTTCTAGGTTGGTAACAGACTTATGATCTCTTGTCCGTGGTAAGTACGAAGTTGTAGAACGACGATGCTGACATCTATGGACATAGGTTCTGCGAGTTACGGATATCCACAGCAATTGCTGGATGTTCGCTTTGGCGAAGCGTAAGATTCGTATTAAGTGTGCCGTGAATAATTATTGACGTTTCGAAGGATCGTAATGCCTTAGAAACGTCCATAACAAATTAAGAACCAGCATGGCACAACATCGCATAACTTGAATCTTCGTCACTACCTAGATGATCCTCAATATAAATGCGATATGCACCTCATAAACTGCCTTCATATATCTTAGCTATATATAATCAACCACTGATTTCGTTGTATACTGCGTTTGAAATGTGATGGCACACGCGCAGAAACCAGATTTCGTCTCTCGGCGAAGCGGACGAATCCATTTAAATCGGCTGGGGCGTCAGTTCAGTTGACTACTGGCAGCCGAGGAGTGCACATCAACGGCAGTAATGCTGGATACACCATGTTCCGACGGAGTGTGAAGAGTACTGGCTAACCACTCCATCCAACAGTTTCCCCCTCACTTCCCCACCCGTGAGTCACCGTTTGTCATCACATTTCAACTGGAGTCCACTACAGGTCCTTACACCATAAGTGTTCCCAAGCATGTGGCCCATCATTGGTGTAGGGCCTTCTCACCAGTCTCAATATTATACACAACTAAGAGTGTTTAAGGATGAATGTCTGTAGAGCATGACAATTTGGCATTAAAGAACAGCCGGTTACACCATTTTTGACCACCCAAGGACTGAAGAAATTTTTGGAGATTTGAAAATATAACCAGCTGACACGAAACTAAGAAGATACAAATCTAACAGGCTACAGATACATAACAAAAATGAACAAGAGAATACCAATAATAATACTGAGTTATAGACCAGGTGGACAAAGACAATTTGGAAGATTTTTGAAGAAGCCACATGTCTATCAAGATTTAATGCACAAGGGACAATGAAGAAGTTTGTTTTTTTACTGTAGCCTAACGGTTGCTTAATGAAATTCTGCAATATGTGGCAGTTTTTTTGACTCCTCTCCTTTATCTATGTCCATCATCCAAGTACAAGTTACACAGAGTAGAGGTGTGGGTCAGACATGACAAGTGGCACTGAAGAAGCATATGATTATACATGCTATGCGGTAATCATCAGTTAGGATCCACATATGCAGGATCTTTTTGAATCTCAAATGCCACAGTGGATCAGTAATACTGGGTTTCAGATATCTTGGAGAACAAATTGAGGCAAAACCAGTTTTGCAAATGAAGATGGCTGAAGGTATTGTTGTCCCTTGCAAGCTTTAGAAGCAAACTTGTCTGTGGAATATTGCCTGGATTCTATAGCAGCAGTCAGCCATGTGGTGGTAGTAGTAGATAACACCCCTGGTTGGGCTGAGTATATGGTTTCTTCTCAGCTGTGATGGGGTATAAAGCCACGAGCTTCTGGTTACATGTCTTGCTGTCATTACATTGTGCTTAAACCAAAAAGAGATCCATCCTGGAGCACCAAAGCATACTTCACAGGTCCTCCTACTGGCCCAAGTGCCTTCTGGATGTAAAAAGTGTTCAAGTCCTTCACATCCATTAGATTTGGTTATATCTCATGTTTCCCAATTCAACTTTAAAGAGTTTACCTTTATTACATGTATACATGAAATTAGCTCCAACTGCCAAAAATGTTCCAAAAAGACATGTTACCCTTAAATCAAGATTATGTTTTAAACAATTTCTTTTATAATATTTTATATGAATCTGGATGTACATGCATATCTATAAATATACTCATACATATTCATTTAGCATTAACACAGTGTTTCACACATGACATTTCCATATTCACATATAAAGACAGAAAGATATAAACCTTACTTGCAATTTTCTTCTCAAATTGTAACATACAAGGACTGTTTTCAACCAGATAACTTACTGTGAATCTGGTGGAAGTGCACCACTAAAAACTATGTCAATGGCTGCATGAACATCACCACCTGTTGCCTGAAGGGCTTGAACATTCAGAGTGTCATCTGTAAGACCTAATTCGTGCATTTGTTGTAACTGACGCGACAATACGTTCCCTTGTGCTTGAATGCCAGGACTTGTCTCTGTCCCCCCAGCTGATGTTGAAGTTGCCTAATAAATGAAAGAAAATGTTTTAAGTTTACCATCAGATTCTTTTCACTCTGATATATTCAACATGCAAATAAGACAATACACTCTTTTCTCACTCTGTCCATGACTAGCCCTGGCTCTAGTCTTAGAGAAGAGAACATACAATAATAATGTCATGTAACTATAGTAAAACCCCAGTTTTAGGACTTTGTGGAGACCCATCTACAATGGCATAAAATCCAGCAAGTGTAAAATCCAGGGAAGATTGTTCGTATGGGTTTCTGGCCAAGACCATCAAAAAGTGTGTAGTGGGAATGTAAAATCAGGATTTTATAGTACATTATTTGGCAACTCTGGTTTTACTGTCACGCAGATGCCTGTCATACTGGTGAACCATCGACTACATGCTGAAACTACCTCTCCTGCATTATATGAATAATACACGATTATGTAAAAACAGAAGGAACTTTGGCAGCAAGTCACTTCTACGATCAGAGCTGCAATATCTACCATCAGTGACAGTAAAGGACTAAAAGTCAGCAGGTTTACAGGCACCTCTTGGCCTAAGTCTATTTGCTGTACACACCTTTACAAAATTCAAGTTGCACAGTCATGACCATATCCACAGGTAAGGTTTTCTTTTTATGTTGAAATGTAAAGGGGCCTGACTGTGAAAATGGGAATAAACTAGGAGTGTAATCCACACAAGTTTGTGCATTAAACAATTCAATTCAATTTGCATTTATTAACATGCTGAGTCAACAGACACATGACCAGTCACAGAAACCACATGACACACGAGCACAAATAACAAAGTACAATAAACAAGATGCATATAAAACAAACATAAACAAAATAATACAATAAATTTATTAGGACCCTGTAAGATATGAAATTAAAGCAGCACCAAATATGAGTGTGATATTTTGCCTTCTGACGACACCAAGATTAATGCAATCTGAATCTGCCACACTGACACACTTGGCAGAGGGACAAATTTTAGATGATGGGATAACATGAAAGAAAGGAACTGACCAAGATGTGCTCGGCAATGTTGGGAAGCAAAGCACCTCTGTAAGGCTGAATGATATGGACCACTTTTAAATGCACCACCAAGTAAGTCATATAACCGAACAGTGTCAACAATGCTGTATGCAGCCCTTTCTAACAGAGATACGTACCATTACCGCAGCATCACCTGCAACAAGGGGTCTTCCTGTGTTGGCAATTGCTTGCTGCATTGCTTGGCTGAACATCTCTGGTGTGATGACACTCCCTCCAGATGATGGGGCAGATGCTGAAGTTGTACTGGAGCCAGAGGGATGGGGTGGCGCAGAAAACAATCCTGATGACAGTAATATCCCACACTTGCAAATGATTAGCAAAAACAAATGAGTATAATGGACATATTATATTTAGGTGTGCATAGGCCACACTTTTGAATACCGTTGTCTTACACTGAAACAAGGAGTCACATGTATCCTGAACCAGGAACATTGATATTAATTCAGTTTGATATAACATTTCAACATGAACATGCAGTGGGACACTACATTAACAAAATAATTACTTTGCCCTGTAGTCTCACCAGTAGCAGAAGCCAACGCAGCAGCGAGCTGAGCTGTTGTTATGGTAGAGTATGACTGTTGCCTTGAAGGATCATCGTTTCCTCGGGGTTGAGAGTCAGAAGACTGCAAACATAACATCAGACAAATACATATGAGATGCTGACTATGAAGAAGATACATTAAAGCCCTCAAATAATGTTAATAATCAACAACAAACTTTTAAGACTGAATACTTACTTTAGTGTTGCATGTTTACTCCTTACAACATCAGTATCTGGAATATGTATGGTAAAGTCAATTTGCCCCAAAATTATATAGTTTTTCTTAAAAATAATTATCAAAACTGCACCCACCTACCTACCTAACTAAATCCACAGGACACCAGTTCACATTGAGAATCTTAGCCACTCAAATGATCAAGAAATATAAATGTTAATAATGATGTTCACACCTAGGTGCATTGGGACTGAAAGGGCTTGAACCCAATACTAAAGAATCAATCAACCAATCAATCAATGACTTCACAACAGCCCAAGACTTGTCCCCATCCCAAGGCAGACTATTCTAGTACACACTGTGTCATATCCTATCTATTTTATTGTCCATTTTAATATGCACCCCTCCCAGCACACACACACCTAAGCTTCCTACTTAATCCCTCACCTTCAGGTGGTTTGCTTACAAAAATGCATGCATGCTACATGCCCAGCCCCATCACCCTTCATTTGAAATCTTAATACTAAATTAACAATAGAGCTACTATTTCCTATGCCAACAGTACTTTTTACTTCAAGTAATTTACATTTTAATACCCCTTGTGTTAAAATGAGAGGTTGTACAGTTGAATTTTGAATACTGTTGTATTAAACTGACAGGAAAAACCGTAATACTGAAGTGCAAAGTGCATGTCAGTAAAAGTATACGTCTCAGTATTTCTTCACCTCAGTTACTACTATGAACACATACCACAGTACACAATGACGAAGAGAAATATCCACTGTAATTACAACATTCATTGAACGGAGAAGGACAGGCAAAACGTAATGGCCGTGAATTATCTGAAAACAGAATTCAAAGAGAAATTTTCTTGGTCTCCCTCTCACCTGAGAGGAATCCATCTCTTCTTCATCACTAAGGGCATCTAGTGAATATGAATATCCAGATGATGATGCTTGACTGGTAGCATTTCCAGTTGCAGCTTCTTCATGAACCGCAGCTGCTATGTGATTTGCTGCTTCAGCAAGGGATGGATGGAGTTCAGCAATCCTGAAAAAGAAATACAGTACCTTACAGATAGACATGACATGACTATATTGTAGCTGTATTCATGTAATGACATATACACTATCACTCAGTTTAACCTCTATAAAATGTATTTTAACTAAAAGGTTTTAACTAATAATTAAACTGTTCCTGTAAAATTATCCTAGTAAAAAATATCTGAAAGTAACAACACTATCAAATTCTACAGCACTATTTCTTGGTACTGCATATATCTCTTCTTTAATAACTTAAACAGATTCCTGATACAAAACAAAATATGAATATATGAACACAAATGTACAGCAATGATATTATTGAATAAGTTTTCCTTCCCATATTGACAGTACACTGATTCATATATCTTAAATACATGAATACACAGGCCAATTTTCCATTTAAAGCATTGAAATTCGGCAGTTTCTTCTCATATGAGTACATACAACATTAAATACATGAACCGCAGCATAAAAATGATTTCTGTTTGACAAACATAGTATTTACAGATTTGTTCTGTATATGGACTGTCCTCTTCTTCTACACCTGAAGACACATCACTTATAGAGACAAGGAAACTATTTAATACAGAAGCAGTGTGTATACCATGCCACAATTATACGAGTATAATAAGTGAAAGCATCCTGAAACAACCTCTAATTCTTTACCTTCTTACAGTGTCTGCATTCTCCATATGAACAAGCAATTCTGGATCTTGAATAATTGATACTGCAACTGGATCTTCACTAAGCCCAGGTGTAGCCATCATAATATTCTCTAATACCTCTGGTCGACTAAGACGCTGAAACAGACAACATTTGTAACATACACACCTTGGATCAAAAGCTAAATCTGGCCTGTAGGGTGTATGTTCTGAAACATAACCATTTATGGTCAGTTTCCTCCCTTCATACACATACTTTACTTTCCTTCAATTTGATGAAGCATTATGAAAACAAAGTAATGTCATTGGCCAACGATTTAAATAATATGTTGTCGGTCTTAAAAATTACTACACATTTATCTTAATTTACTATTACAGAAATGGTCATAAAATTTATGTGGCCAGTTGAGATGCAAGAAAAATAAAAAATTCTATGTAAGATAAACTCTTTCCACACATTGCACTGGACACACTATTGTAAATGCAATTTTCCATATCCAAGACACATGCTTCTTTTAAAAAAATACACATTTGAACAAAGAAATATTTTATATAAAGTAATGAAAGATACAATGTCATTTGGATGTAATGTTGTGTATTCTTCATTTCACACTTTTGTCATGTGCTGAATGTTGTATGCTTCCTTCTGGTAAATCCCCGGCCTCTGAATTTTATATGCCGACATTTCGGAACACTCTGTTTCATCTTCATAGGCAGATAGGTATGAAGAAAATCCCCCATGTCTGAATTTTATATGCTGACGTTTCGGAACATTCTGTTTCACCTTCATAGGCAGATAGGTATGAAGAAAATCTCCAGTGTCTGAATTTTATATGCCGACGTTTCGGAACACTCTGTTTCATCTTCATAGGCAGGTAGGTATGAAGAAAATCCCCGGCGTTTGAATTTTATATGCTGATGTTTCGGAGCACTCTGTTTCATCTTCATAGGCAGATAAGTATGAAGAAAATCCCCAGTGCCTGAATTTTATATCCTGACGTTTTGGAACACTCTGTTTCATCTTCACACGCAGATAGGTATGAAGAAATTCCCCAGTGTCTGAATTTTATATGCCAACGTTTCGGAACACTCTGTCTGTTTCATCTTCATAGGCAGATAGGTATGAAGAAAATCCCCAGTGTCTGAATTTTATATGCCGACGTTTCGGAACACTCTGTCTGTTTCATCTTCATAGGCAGATAGGTATGAAGAATGACCTAGTCATTCTTCATATCTACCTGCCTATGAAGATGGAACAGGCAGTGTGTTCCGAAACATCAGCATATAAAATTCAGACGCCGGGGAATTACCCAGAAGAAAGCATAAAATAATGTTGTGTACTCTGGTAAAGGAGTTAGAGATAACAGGCTCCTCTGAAATGTCAGTTCACACCTACAAGACTACAATGGCATCACAACCCAGCCAAAACTTCATGATACCACCAAGAACCTCAAATCTAACAATGCCATTTGACTAAAACATATCTCAACTGTATTCAAATAAGAACAATAAATATCAAATATTTAACTAATTTGTTGACAAGACTGATGCAAAACGTTATACAGGCAGGGATTGTTTTACGCCAGGGATACGTTCCTAAAGAAGTCAAGAAAATCTAAATTGTGAAAGCTGAACACAGAATTCCCATTTAAAACAGTGTATTTCCTGGGGGTTAGGGGATCGACAACCTCATCCTATATAGTGTATGACTGCACCACTCATGGACATAGAGACCTGTAGATTATATAATTACGTACTGTATATTCAGTATACATATATTTCTAGACAATATATTTATTTATTTCTATTGCAATAAAATTGTAAAGAGACTCACATTTGTAGCTTTTGGTATGGTTCATTCTGATAATACTGTGGCAGAATTGCAACACAAACACTTCAGGTCCTGACTTAGCAATTTCTGTAAATCTGTCACCGTTTTTATGTATTGTACGTACGCTACTATGATCGAATCTAACATTATGCCATATGTCAAAAATACATTCACCCTTTTGAAGTTGACTTATTATATCTAATTTCTCTTTTATATGGACTGTCATTCAACAATTTTGCACTTGGATTGCATAAGGTTATGTAGATTTATATTTCTTACTCATGTCAGTAGGAAAAGACAATGCAGTAGAAGAAGAAACTAAATTGGCCATGTGATTATATCACTAACATAAACAATCCATATGTCTCACTGATGGCATGACAATGTTAATTTCTGCCAGTCGCCATCATAAGACAACAATGACCACAGATCGTACATGCTACATTACGTTAAACCAAAAATTATTACATACAGTCTACACCAAATTGTGTTAAACAGAAGACTATCGTGTAAAACCGAAAAGTGGTGTAAATTTTCAAGTCTCATTAAATCGAAATCGAACAAAAAGATATCACATAAAAAGAGACCCGCCTTTCACATTTTGTAACTCCCACACTCTTACACAACACTGTAATCCAGTGTACAGGAACCTTTTAATGCACTAAGGTCATTTTAAAATCAACAAAGCATGTCATGGCTACAAACCACTTGTTAACAGTAACAGTCTTATTTCTTTCAAGAAAAATTTATTTTATACTAAGCGATTAAAGGACAAAAACTAATATCCATTATTGCTAAAAATTAATGTAGCAATTAAAATAATTTGTTAGGACTGACACTAATTTAGGAATGGAATAATATCAATAAGAAGCCTGCCCTGAGCCTTCACCACTAACAGTTCTTAAGAAACACAGGTGGGATAATTTTCATCAAAACATACTTGAAACTGGAATACAGGGCAATGAAATCGCCGATGGGCTCACGAGGGGCGGCTCTGCTCTGGGATTCTTCGGACCCGAGCCAGCCCTGGGGGTCTCTAGGTGAGATCTACAAAAGAGGCTCGGCCACTGGTTAGTTAACCAGCACGAGGTCCAATGGCGAGGTCTTGGTGACACACAAAGGCAGGCTCGCGAGCTTATCTCGGGTCCTAGTCTGGGCACCAGGGCAAAATTTATGACCCTTAGTAGGATCCAATCCAGGGTTGTAACTGGCCTTCTTACAGGACATAACACCCAGAAGAGACACCTCTACCTACTAGGGCTGTCCAACAGCCCCTTGTGCAGGTGGTGTGAGGAGGGAGAGGAGACCTCGGCTCATGTCCTATGTGAATGCGAGGCTCTGGCCTCGCGCATACATGCATACCTGGGCTCCTTCTTTCTGGAGCCAGGGGATATTAAGAATCTTAACTTGGGGGCCATCTGGAACTACAGCAAGGCTGCAGGGCTCCCATGATTCGATATGGGGCACAAAGGGCCTATCTAATTAAGGCCTAGTTGCATCGGGGCTGAAAGGCCCCGAACCCACATGCACTCTATCTATCTACTTGAAAGTGAAAGAGTAAGAACCATGCTGGAGCTTTCCATACCATACTTTTATCATTCCTCTCACTGTTATGTTTCCTGCCATACCATACTTTTATCATTCCTCTCACTGTTATGTTTCCTACATACAATGTACCTGTGCAACATGCCCAAATCCCATTACATTTTAAACACTGTTTATCAATTTAATATGTTTGCACAGTTCACCAAATCACTAAAAAACTGTCCACTCTGACAGGGAAATAAAAGGTAAATTTATAGAAAACTCTAATGGGCTACAGACATAACTTCAGCAGGCCACATGCAGCCAGAGGGTTGCTCAGCACTGTTGTAATCCATTAGCATCAAACACATTACTTATGGCCAACAATATCTTCTGTGATGAAAGGCAAACATTACACTCTGGCATGCTGGCATCTTACAGCAGTGTTTATGGACTGCCTGCAGGATGTGACTGGAACTTGACTTTCTGGCTGGTAATTCTTAGACAGTGACCTTCAGCGAGGCATTATAATGCCCCTCTCAGGGCCAATGTTTACAAAAGCTCACACCAAGAGTGTAAAACAGAAATCATTAAAATACATGCCATAGGATGGCTCAAAACAAAAACGTATTTCAGCACTTCAAAACAGCAACACTTGGCCTGCCAGACTGTGCAAATTCCCCTACAACATAACACATGAACAATAACGGTTAAGGTCATTTGAAATTGTAGAGAATTTATAGTTCAATTTACAGTTAAAGTAAAATAACAGGAATAAGAACATGTAAAGAAATCATCAGCACAGCTAACAATGTGTGGTACAGAACCTTGAGATATACTCACTCAATACCTGATCCTTGCAGCAAGAGGGCTGCCTTTATTCATTACACTGCAGCAAACTTGAATGCCATTCATAAACTGAACACAATACTTAACCCTGTATGGCTGAATGGAAAAACACTGTCCCAGTAATTTAATGCCCTCAATGGCCAAACAGGAAAACACTATCCCGCAACATCATGTCCTCTTTAAAATTTTCTACTTTTGTAATTACACATCTCTTTTTCATAGTATTTGTCTAAAAGGCTTGTATAGGCATAACTGATTGTGTGAAGTTTAATTCTAGTTAAAACTATCACTAACAAATTTTGATTTTTTTTACTAATAGTCCAATGATTGCTCAAGAATTCACATATTATTTACAGATGTCTCAGGCAGGGTTTCTTGTCTTTATCTCATACTGGCAACATGAAGCAAATACACACACATAAAGGCCCTCCAACAAGTCTCTGTTCCTTCATACAGTCCCTTATGTAATATCCATACCTCCTTCACCCTCATTATGCCATCAAGAAAATGCTACTGAAAAATATTAGTTCTGCAATTACAATTGTAGTACTTACTGACATTTGTGTGGTCTGAATTTTTATTTAAGTGCAAATTGATCCTCAGAAATGCAATCTGGTGTGATATACTTAAGAATATGGGGTAGCACAAAACCCTTTATTGTATTCTCAACACCTGAATTTCATTCTTCTTTCTTTGTTTTTGGTGGAACACACACATCATCAAATTCTCCTACATTGCATAGGCCAGAGTCAGCTGTGTCATACGCCAAGTCTTTAGTTGGCTTGTTGATGGAGCTTGTCTTCCTTGTCTTGTAGTAAAATGCTAAGTGGGGAAGTGTGTTTACAGATGTGGGGTGGCTCTGTTTGTCATAAACCACTAGGACACCCTGTAAACCTCTGGATTACAGGTCGATAGTTTGAATTGTCAGTCCCCTGTGTGAAAGTTTGGCACAGAACCCAACTTCTGACTCTGAACGGGATCCAAGCATCTGCACTACCTGGCCTGTCGCATGTTATTGCTCTGACAGGGAACAGCATGACCTGTTCTGTTCAAGAAAGACATAAGTGTGAACCCAAAATGCCAAAAAATCACAAAATCCTTACACCAGAATGAAGGACACTTGCTTTAGGTCCCATACTGCACTGACCACAGAAATAACCACCTGTATTCATTCCTTTCCACTCGCACTGACTGTAAATGAACTCATTTGCCACAGCACCCAGATAAGCCAGCAGCACCTCAAAAACCTAAGCATTATTATAAAACTGAAACCTAAACATCTGATGTTATATGATAATATGAACAATCACATCCAAATTTATGGCACAGGGTCTCACAGCAGAAGCTATTAAAAAGGAATAAATCTAAGAAAGTGGAAATAAGAGTGGAAAATAAATAAAATAAAAAATTGCCAACTGTGCTTCATAAAAATAGGTGGATTTCCTTTAAACTTGCAGAATGGGTAGATGGATTCATTCTTAAGCACATACTTTTTATTTAAAGTTGTTAACTTTAAAAATGTATGAACAATGGATAACATCAGCAGGTGTGAAAATGGGCATTTCAAGCGAAAAGTACCCTGGTCATCAGCAGCTACTTTGAGATTTAAATCTCTTGTACATTAAAGATTAAAATGCTACTGACAAACTAATTAACCAACTCACATGCAGAGCACTTCGATAACTAGGGTGCCTTGTAAATGTGCGAAATGCCATCACCAATTCTTGAACTTCTGCTTCTGTCATTGAGCGGGCAGGCAAAGGAATATCTATGAGTGAAGAGACATGGTATTAGCTTTTGTTTCAAAATTAACTGCCTTCAGTTTTATTATTATACTAAGAAAAGTGGGTCAATCAAATCTAAGTCTAAGCAACAGTGGACAGCAGACATGTCTCCACAACAGTGGAAAAATGGGTGTGGACACTGCAATCTAACAGGCTAAAATTGGCACAGCAAGGAGATGGCCACACAAGTGTGCATCAAGGTGAGGTGAGGTGGAAAGTGTCAGTTGGTTTTTGGGAATGGTGTGGATGATATTGTTGGAAGTGGAAGTTGTAAAGTGGAAATATTCTTCATTGAGTCAGGGAAGAGACATTCTCCACTGAGTCATTTGTATATTATTTAACTCTTGGATTACTGACTGGATAGAAAATATACCCAGGCTTGGACTTTTCTTCAACAGTTCTCAGTGGTATAGAGTAACAATTTTACAAATTTTTTTATTTGTTCTCTGAAGTTCCCGTGACATAAAATTATCATTATGTACAAAGTATATATTTTATTTAGTAAGCTATAATAGTTAAAGGTGAAATGACAAATTTGCATAGAAGATTTTTCTTTTTTTTTTTGCTTTGAGTCTAAGAAAAAACTTTGAAAAGAAAGTTGATAAAATGAATAAAAAATGTGACCATAAAATGTACCCAGTACTGTAAAAGTTGGACATTTTACTGCTCAGTAATCCAAGTGTTAAAGACATTCCATTTCTGCAGGATGTCTCAGCTTCAGTGCTCATCGGCACTGGTACTACACCAATGAAATTCAAACACAGTACACCCAAATTACAAGTTAATTTTATCAGTTGGAAGAAATGCTATAACTACGCGGAAGACAACCAACTTTATATCTCAAACAATGACAGAGAAGAAAAGTGCATCACAACTACTTACAGATGCAATAATACTACAAACCTTTTATAAGGAACTGAAAAATTGCAATCCCATGTGTACATTATACCCATCTCCAACACATAAATTGGAAAATAAGGAAATGTGAATGCCTTAACCATGCACAAATAGTCCACACTTGTAAAGCACATTAGTATTAGTATTTATTTGCATCCATAACATCTACTCTGCCTGTTTGGCTGAAACAGTATGTAATCTTACGTTATGGTGACAAAAACGTAAGAAACAAGACACACTATTACTGTGTATGCATCGGAATGTTTACAGAAAACATGCTGATATATTAAATGATAATTATAAATTTCAGCAAGATACCTTTCAATTTCTACACATACGACATTGTTTTACAGCAATATTAGGTCACTTCAATTAAAAATAAAATATATTCAATTGGATGCAAACATAAAAATACAAACCCTTCTCTTTCTTCTTCAATACATGAACCATCACACCAGACTTCAGCCCACATGACTTGAGTGTTGCATCATCTTCTAAAATATTTCCACAGTAAATGAGTTCTGCAAAGACAATTATATCTGTAACACTATATAACATCACAGATATAAGGACCTAGAGGGCCCTTCAGGAAACTCTGGGGTTGGGTTCTGCAAGATGAAATGAACATGCAAATCAGTGATAAGATTCTCATGGATTCTGGCCACAAAACATATGTTTCACCAAATCTTTACTATTATTTTCCATTAAAGTAACAAAATCCATTTGGTAAATAGTTGCTAACGTTATATGCCACTGTTAGAATCTGAAAGAATGACATTGCACAATAATTTCATCTGCAAATGGAGTTCACCTTGATAGACGAATGTTGAATAAAATTTTGTTATGTGGGCAAATACACTGATATCCCTCAGCAAAACCTGCAGAATACTGTTGAGGATTTAGGTCTTCTGGGATGGCATAATGTCTCATTGAGCAAGCAGTTCCTAACACTGAAGAGGATCATATTTTCTTCATATTGAAATGTCATTCTTCTTGGACTGCATGGGCCTTAAAGATAAAGGCTACACAATCCTTTGATATGTGGTGGACCATTCACTCACCAACAAAGCCTTATATCCCAGAACACTTGAACCCTTAGTGTTATTCCTTTATAATTACTAAAGCCAGTTGTTAAGTCCCTTAACACACAAGCAAAATTTCATTCCACTACTGTGGCATTTCTTCCTCACTCCAAACACAAATGAATAATTGTATGCTTTCTTCTGGGTAATTCCCCAGCGTCTGAATATTATATCCCGACGTTTCGGAACATTCTGTCTGTTCCATCTTCATAGGCAGATACCTACCTGCCTATGAAGATGGAACAGTGTTACGAAATGTCGGCATATAAAATTCAGACGCTGGGGAATTACCCAGAAGAAAGCATACAACACTCAGAACAAGGCGAAAGTTTGAAATCAGCAAATGAATAAGCTTACGGATTACGAAAACTAATTTCATATTCCCGCTTCGATCACGTAAGCCCGAGGTAATGAGTAGCTGACCAAAATGTTTAGAAAACTACAGCCTCTGAATACCAAGCTGTAGTCCGACCATAGGACCGAATGGTTCGGTCCATATTATGAAATATTTGTGCGCACATTAGCGACGTTGCCAAACAAGAAGTATATACATAGTGACAATAAATGTTAAGGCATGTCATACCGTTGTACATTATGCCTTCTCAAACATTACCTATAAAATGTCTCGACAAATTTACTGTCTTTGAAGCTTCCAATTTTAATTGTTCAACTTTACTTTCTAAACTAACATTGCGCACTGTCACTCGCTGAAAAGAATTGGGAGACACTCGAATTCCTAACACAATGAATACTACCATTTCCTTCGCTTTCTTTCTCTAAACACGTCGACCACTAAACCGACCATATATGACCACTACTAGATAAACTGCGACCACTACTACCGAACTCATGGACACCCCCTTGCAACTTTAATGGGAACGAAGGAAACATGCGTCAGCGACATCTCACAGCAGAGATCACCGAATTAAATGCTCAACTTCCTCAGTTGTACCAACAGGTGTCAGTACGTGCGGTAATCACAAGAACAGAGCATCTACTAGATCTATTAGATAATCTGTGCTCAAGAACACGGATCAAGAATTGGGAACACTCTGCTAAACATACATAACACTAAAGTAACACAGATTACATGCATTGGTCTACCCCACGGATTATTTACAGATCAGGTAATTCTAGCAACAACTGCCAGTTTACAGCAACCAACAATTGGGTTCTCAATTACTTTATACTTCCTTACTCCATGGTGCAGAGTTGTTCTTTTAGCAGCTAACTGGTTTGCAGCTAGTCGAGAAATTCCCCGCAGTTCACGGAATCAGAAGGCTGTCCGCGACTGATTGTTCAATTTATTCGCAGCTACCCTCCTTATCGGAGGCCGTTCCTCTATCCGCAACCTGAGGACGCGCCATGCCGTGGTGACAGGGATCCACTATATGGGATGGCTTACTACATACCATAATTATTTGGGCAATTTAACGCGAAACTAAAAGAACAACGCTTAAGAAGAGTGAACGCAAGCAAGATGGAAACAAAAGTTAATAAATGTGAATATGAAGGGAAATTGAGAGAAGTGAGGAAATACGGAAACCATATCACAAAAGACAGGGGAAAGAGTAAATAAATAAAATATTTACCTTATGTGCCATATTTATTTAATATATATAAGGACGCCACATCAAAAATCAACATCTAGCACAATGAAATTTGTAACAGCAGAATAGTGCTATGTACACTCTATTAGTTCAAAATGAAACCCAACGTCGGCAATCAATAATTTATGGGATAATGATATTAATTTTCTGATGGAGTAATGCACGATAACTGAAACATTATATACAATTATCGCACAAAAAAGCATTAAGAAAACTCGTTGACACATTCTGCATATTCTTATGACAATTTTATTGTCAAATATAACATTTAATGAGCCAGATTGAGCAAAGTTTAAGAGTGATGGACTTCGATGGTTCAATGTAAACCCTTCGAATCTGTCGGCTATTTCACAGTTTAGTTTCTTAAGGAGTAACGTATTTTTAACAGAATATGGATATGTGCCACAATTCGTAAAATAAAGTTGAATTCCTGTACCACGTTTCATAGAGTCTGTTTGAAATGCTTAATATCAGTTTGAATATATTACATCCTTTAAGTTTTACGAGGTTCGAAAGTCTTACTTCTCTCATGTTTATTTTAATCTTTTGTTCGTTCACTTTTTTTTAACATTATTAAATGTTTTCCCTGACAGTGTTTTTAAGGCTGAATACAAGGCAGAAATATATAATAGAAAAAAATATTAAACATTTTATGATATTCAGTTTATTTCAAATGGAACTTGGTCAATGGTACGTAGCTGTCGTAAGCTTTAGTTTCATGTGACCGTGCATCGTGAGCAAAGTATGAAGAGAGAAAAACCAACAAGATGCAATTAGATGTTTATTATTAACTTCTATCTCAACATGTTTCGGACATCATTATGCCCATCTTCAGGAGAGCAAAGAACCCCTTACTGCATTTGGTGTATTGTTCTGGTTCTGCTGGATGTGGTTGGTAGCGGGTGTGGGGCGCTGTCTTGTAGGATGTGAGCACCCTACAAGCCAGTGTTTCACTCTTCATAGTTGTCGTACTTTCAATGGCTCTCACAGAGTTTTTGATTTCCGTTGATGTGAGATCACACTTTCGGCGCCGGAACCAACAAAATGACAGAGCTCAGTTCTGTACATGGATCAGAGATATATTCAGCCACAGATTACTATACATGTTACATGTAACCCGAATCACAGATAAAACATAGGAAGTGGTCTTGTTCCGGTTCTTGACGAAATATACACGTGAAAATGGCAGAGGTAAGATCCGAGTTAAGCGGGAGAAAATTTAGAATTATCCAGAGCATCTGTTTTAATTTAAAAATTATAAGCATCGATTTTGGACGTTTGGATGATTAAATAATCTGGCAAACTTGATTTATAGCACTAGTTGCTTCGTATGTCTAGGAGAGTTGTTTATCTTGACCACTTGGAATTGCAATAGAATGTAAACTGTTATATTTGGAATTTTTAGCAAGAAGAAACCCAGAAGAAGAAGAGGACCTTTAGGAAGTTTACTTTTCGTGGAGTGGACCTGGACCAATTGTTGGATATGCCGGCGTAAGTAGTAGAAGTTGCAATTACTTGTGGATTATTTGGTTTTGGGCTTTTTGCTGATTGTTTGTCGATTGTGTAGTGCCAGTTATCTGTTCATTAAAAACACTAGAGAATGATCCTACCTCAAGGTAGGCTTTTCATAACCTTACGGGCAATGGCAGGAAGCTCTTTATCTTAATGTGCTTTTTTTTTTTTTAAAGCCAGTCATGAAGCACAGGACCTTTGCAGCCAGGGTCGTGTGGTTTTAATTTCATTGATTTTGTTGTACAAGTGTTAAGGAGTGAAACTTTGTGTAGTGTTATTTAAGTTGTAAGTCGTATGCAGTTTTGCAGTAGAGCGTGTGTAAAATATTCATCACTTGTCTAACAGAGCACTGTTTAAGGAGTAGTGTGTTCAAGTATTAGGTTAACATTTCAGACTTGTGTCGGTAAGTTGCAGTTTGGTATGTTTAGGGAATGGATAAGAAACTATGAATTTATGTACTAGTGGTAATATGTGAATATGTTAGGTAATATTATTGTTACATTGTGCATCTAGAGAACAGCTGATGGAGTTGATGCATGCCCGTGCTCGACGCCGTTTTCGTAGAGGCCTTAAGCGGAAGCCTATGGCACTAGTTAAGAAATTGAGGAAAGCCAAAAAGGAAGCCCCTCCTAATGAAAAACCCGAAATTGTAAAAACCCATCTTCGCAACATGATCATAGTTCCCGAAATGGTTGGCAGCATTGTGGGTGTTTATAATGGCAAGACTTTCAATCAAGTGGAAGTGAAGGTATGAGTAAAGTTCTTATGTCATTTTGTTATGGTAATATTGGTTGTTTCAACAGAGTTTCAAAGTTTCTTTAGAATTTGCGGTTAAGAGTGTCCAAGGAAGACTGGAAGGACTGCAATTGAATGGGACTTGTTAGCTTCTGGTCTGTGCTACTGCTGATAATTGAAGTGCAGAGGAAGCCAGATATATGGTCATGTATCGTTACTGGAATGCCAGACAAAATCACGACACTAACAAATCATAATTGCATTGACAAATAAAGAGCATACTAAATTTAGGGACTGCATGTTGTTTTTCAGTTGATTAAGATATGAAACTAATTTCTTTTATTACTGACATCAATCATTTTTTGTAACTGCAGTCTTATTTTTTAGTGTGGATAAGAAAAACCAACTGGATGTCACTTTTTGTATTTTTTACTTCTCTTCTAATCAACATGTTTCAGGCAACCATGTGCCCATCATCAGGAGCTGATGACTGCGTGATGTTATAGCCTCGTGTTGGTATGTGCCGTGGCTGCAGGGAAGGTTGTCAAGTC
>Ga0209755_10003494_pt1 | contig 19635 bp, 14 predicted proteins | sample TergutCo191P1_FD_187301 | JGI IMG/M metagenome (GOLD analysis project Ga0209755, IMG submission 187301) | Cornitermes sp. P1 segment gut microbial communities from Petit-Saut dam, French Guiana - Co191P1 (SPAdes) (version 2) | ecosystem: Host-associated > Arthropoda: Insects > Digestive system...
TACTTTTGTCGGCACGCTCTTCACGACATCAGGTTCCGCGCCTGTAATGTTTTACGGTGTCGATCCCGATTCGGAAAAGGAAGTGCTGCGCTATGCCTACGATAAAGAGAGAAACGTTTCTTATGTTGACTTTGGACGCTATGTTGAAAACGGCAATTTTGAAATTGCGCTCGGCGCGATTGCCGCGGAAAAATTGAAAGTTGGAATTCCGCCGCGGCCTCTTCGCCTTGAGCTGGAAGAATTGATCCAGTCAATAACCGGCAACAACGCCGACGCGGAATTTGTCCGCTCGCTTTATGATGTGTCGAATATAAAACCCGGCATGTGGGATCCTCAGGACACTAAAGCAACCGAAGACAATCAGCGGATGATTTTAAAAAAGTCAGCTTCAAAGGAAGAGCTTGACCGCTACTGGGACATGATTGCCGCAACCGGCAGAAACGATGTCCGCATAAACGCCGTGATCGACATCAAGGCCGCTCCTGAAATGATACGCGGCGACAAGTGGGAAGGCGAACTGTGGCCTGCTCTCCGAAAGGAGGATCAGGAGATCGTTCAATCGGCCTATCAATATGAAGAAATGATGAATGCCTATCTTTTAATGGAGACAGACGAAGATCAGCTCTCTCTTGTGCTTGACGCGATGATCCGCGCCGGTTACTCGGGAGCTGTCAATCATATCAATCAGGCTTTTGATGTTGTTGTTGTCGGCGTGATAAATTGCCCCGCCCCTCTTCCCAACGGCAACACCGCTTTCATTCCGCTCGATGTGCTTCAGGACGAGGCGGGCATGATGCTTGAAGGCGTTGTTACAGAGCTGATCATAAGAGAGAAGGGTGTTCCCGACACGAGGCTTCCCGGAAAAAGCGAAAGCGGCCCTGTGATCTCTTCTGCTCTGGAACGCGGCCTTGCTGGAATGGGCTTGTCCATGCCAACCGATCTGGGAGTGAGAACATGGCAGGAGTATATGGAAGATTATTTGAATTATGAAGTAATTCAGATCGGGATGCCTCAGGTTATCGCCATGCTTCTGCTTCTGCTTTCATTCCTTGGAATCTCCAACACAATTCTTCTTGCAATTCTGGAGCGGACAAAAGAAATCGGCATGATGAGGGCGATGGGAATGACGGACGGTCAGATGATCATGACCTATATGCTTGAAGCAGGTTTCCTCGGGCTTCTTGGATCGATCCTTGGAATAATTGTCGGCTGCATCATTAATTATCCTGTTGTAAAATACGGTTTTGATTTCAGCGCAATCGGAGAAGTGATGACCGACGGACTCGGCTTTCGAACGACAGCTATTTTCCGCAGCATGTGGGATTTCTCTTTGATAATCGGCTCCGGAATTGTCGCGACACTCTTGTCAGCGCTTGTGGCTTTTTTCCCGACGCGCAGAGCGCTGAAGCAGCCCATAACAGAAAGCCTACGCTTTGAATAGGAGATATAAATGGTAAATGAAAAAAATTATAAAATGGGCGGCTTAGGCACTTTAATTAAAATCGCCTACCGCAATATTTGGCGCAACATGAGGCGCACGCTCTTTTGTTTCGCCGCTGTCGGAATCGCTGTGTTCTTCATTGTGGTTTATACCTCAATGATTGATGGGATGACTAAAAGCATGAATGAAACAGTGCAGATTTATGAGCTCGGTCACGTCAATGTTGTTTCTTCCCAGTATGAAGCTGAAAGCGAATACATGCCGGTGCAGTATCCTGTCGCCGACGGCAGGAGCTGGAAAGAGCTTGCCAAGGAGATTAAAGAAAATGTTCCGGGCGTTCGCGCTGTGTTTCCCCGCATCTCAGCGATGGCGACATTGCAGGAAAGCACGATCAAACACGCTGTGTTGTGGGGACTCGATATTAAAAATGAAATGGAAGCGAACCATTTTAATATGACGGATCGAAATGACGGCCTGATCGAAGGACGCTGGCCTGAGCCGGGCGCGAACGAAGTCGCGATAGGGCGCGTGTTCGCGCACAAGACAGGATTTACAATCGGCGACAGGATTTTGTTCAAAACAATTTCGGCGCAGTACTCTGAAAAATTTCTGCGCCCTCAGGTTGTAGGCATTTATAATTTTGATTACATCAAAATTGATCAGCAGTACCTTGTGATGGACATCGAGCGCCTTCAGAACCTGCTTGTGCTTGACGAAGGAACTCAGTCGCTTGTAATTTACGCCGATGACGAAACCATGAGCGGCTCTGTCACAGCCGGCGTGAAAAAACTTTTGGGAGAGGGAAACGTCGTCACAGAATGGATTGATAACTACTGGGTTGCAATAATGATAACAGCAAGCTCACTATACATGGTAATATTTTTGGTTTTCATAATCGTCGCAAGCTTCCTTATTATCAATACGGTGGTAATGATCATCCATGAACGAATAAAAGAAATCGGCATGATGGGTTGCCTCGGCATGACGCGCGCCGAAATCGTAACGGTCTTTTTCTTTGAATCAATTTTCATGGCGGCATTCGGCGCTCTTGCAGGGGTTGTAGTCGGCGGAGCCATGACCGGCCTTCTGGTCAACTATCCCGTCAGGCTCATGGAACAGTTCGGAAGCCAATTCGCCGAGATGCCCTTAAGCAACGCGCTTTTCTTCCAGTTCAGTCCTATGATGTTATTCCGCGCATGGCTCATGGGCGTAGTTATCGCGTCGATTTTTACTTTGCTCCCTTCGTTAAAGAGCGCGTTCGTCGAGCCGGTTGAGGCTTTACGGAGATAATTATTTTTACACGGAGGCACAAAGGCACAGAGCTTGTTTTATGTGAGGTATTTTTGAAATATTTTTTTGGAGGTATTTATGTTAAGAAAAATTTTCATTACTGCGGTATTTATCGCGTTTGTTTTTCCTTTGACGGTTGGCGCTCAAACTCCGACTGCGGCGGATCTTTTACGCCATGTTGACAACAACAAGATCTACTCAACCATTGAGTACGACGGCGACATCATCATTGAGCATGGAGGGCGCCGGTATGTGAAAACATTGAAGGCGTGGGGCAGGGGTAATACTCACAGCTTTATTGAATTTACAAATCCCGAAGACAGGGGAACAAGGTATCTTAGACGAGACGGAAGGCTCTTTGTCTATTCCCCGGACACAGAAGAAGTTATGTTGATCTCAGGGCACATGCTCAAGGAATCGATGATGGGCTCCGACATGTCGTACGAAGATACGATCAACAATGAAACATTAGGAAGCCGCTATGACCCTGTCATCATCGGCTCTGAAATTATTAACGGCCGCGACACGTGGGTGCTGGAGCTTACCGCAAGAAAGAGAACCGAAAGCTATCCCAAGCGCAAATTATGGATCGACAAAGAAAACAGCGATCTTGTGCGTTACGAACTCTTCGCCCTCTCCGGCGTAAAACTTAAAGAGTACAGCCTGAAAAAAACAGAGGTGATAGGCGGCAAACGCTTCCCCGTAGAAGGCGAAATGCGCGACCTCATGCGCCGTGATTCGAGAACTACGTTTGTCATGAGGAATGTAGTGCTGGACAGGCCGATAGCGGATTCCGTTTTCAGCCAGCGTAATCTGGAGAGGTAAGTTAGAAAAGAATTCTCACGGAGGTGTTTGATTGAAAGAAGAGTTCTCACAGAGGCACAAAGGCGCAGAGTTGTTGTTTGAAGTATTTGTTTCTTACATCATGTTTTTTGTAATGAGATATTAAATATTAATTTTTTTTATTTTATATTTCTTATTAAAGAAATCTCAGAGAAAAAAATAAAGCTTACAAACAATAGCTCCGTGCCTCCGTATCCCTGTGCCTCCGTGTGAAAATATAAAGGGAGTTAGTATGAGAAAGATTATATTTGTATTAATTTTTATTTTTATAACGATTAGCATAGGGTACGCTCAACTTACCGTCTCCGGTATCCTTGACACCTCTGTCTCCGGGAACGCAGGGGCAGGAGACTCTCCTGTGTTTTCGTTTGGGTTTGAGGAATACGCCAACCTCCGCTTTCAGGCGAAGCTGCGGGAGATGGGTACTGTTTACGGAGCGGTGAATTTGATCGCGGCTGCAGGGGATTACGCGTTTGGTTTGGCAAGGATGGGAATTAATTCTGCCGGAGGGAATTTTATTTCGGCGATTGAGCTTGAGCGTCTTTACTTTCGGCTTCGCGGTGAGCATACAGATTTTGACGGCGGGCTTATGCGATTGCCTTTTGGTTACGGACAGGTGTGGGGCTCTTCGGATTTTCTCAATCCCAGAAATCCTTTGAAGCCGGATGCCCGCCTGCGCGGAATTCTCGGCGCGGTCCTTAACTGGTATCCTGTCGATGAGCTTAAGTTGCTCGTGTTCTATGCGGCTCCCCGCGAGGTTCTTTCGCAGGAGGGAAAAGGCTCTTTTGTTGGACTCTTGCTTGATAAACATTGGGACAAGGCCAGTCTGCAAACGCTGTACTCGTTTGAAACTCCTGACACCGGCTCTGAATTCGGCATCCACCGTATCGGCCTTTCTGTAAAAGCTGATATTAAAATTGGCTTGGTTCTGGACGCGCTTTACACTTACAACCACGAGACAATGAGAGATATGGATTTTTTTCTTGACGGACTTTCTTTCAGCGCCGGAGCTGATTATTCTTTTCTCGGCGGAGACTTAATTGTTCTCGCGGAGTATCTTTATAATGGAAATACATCGGCAACCGCGCGTAGTTACGGCGGAAGTTTTTCAAACAACCATTACCTGTACGCGAGCTTCACATACCGTTTCAGTGACTTTACCAATATGAGCGCCGCTCTTCTCTGCGGTTTCGATGACGTTTCATTTACGCCCGTCGTCAGCCTGAACCATGATCTGTTTCAGGGAGCAATCTTGACAATCACAGCTCAAGTCCCGCTTGATCGCAATTTGTTTCACAGCGACGGAAACAAGGGAGAGCTGGGGCCGCTGCCGCCGGACTCGCTTCAGCCTCATTCTCCTGATACAGGAGATCTTCTCGGACGCTTCGGCAGTTATTTTAATTGTTCCGCGCGGCTGCGGTTAAGGTTTTAAAAGTATACTTTTGTTACTTGTTTTTTCGGTTTTTTGTTAATTAATGCATTATAATAAGATAATAAGTCATTTCGGTAAACAGGGAGGTGTCTTTTGAAAAAGATTACCAGGAAAATAGCTTTGCTTCTTATTATAATTATACTCTCCAATATTCTTGCCGGTTGTTTGTCATGGTGGCTAATGACCGGTGAGCCTCTTGATCTTAGCGGTTTTACCGGCAGGGATAGTGTTGGGCTGATTTTCCTTCCCATAATCGATATAATTCTTCTTATTCCGGCCCTTATAGTTTTTAGTATTAGAATGGCCATAGAAGCCGAAAGGAATGAAAGAGGCGATAGGATCGACGGTATTGATACTTTTTCGGCTGTCAGCTCTCTGTCTGAAAAAAATTTGGTTTTCTTAAAGGAAAAGTTTTTTTTCCTGCCGGAGGGAAAACTTTCTTCTTTGATGAACAGGTTCGATTTTTTGTCTGAAGCGCAAATCGCTCCTTTTTTGAAAACCGCCGCTGATTTCTCTGAAACGCAGTTTTCCGCAATAATGAATGAGTTCTTTAATTATTCTGATGAAGAAATCGCTTCTTCAATCGAAATGTTAAATTCCATGCCGCAGGAATTTTTTATTACCACGCTTAATAATTTACAATTTATTGAGTTCAGGAGTGCGCGATGAAAACAAAAATAATATTTTTAATTGTTTTAATTTTTGCAAGTTTATGTTTTACGGGATGCAACAGCATTATTGATCAAATAATTTTAAAGCCTCTTTCTTATTCATTTGCGGATGCCGCCTCCGAAACCGCTACGATAACTTTTATCGGAAATAAAAAATCGGGCGTCAGGCTTGTTGACTGTGACGGAGTTGTAATGCCGGCAGCCGAACAGTGGACGCGCTGGGAGCCTGCTATAATATTCTCCGCCGGAAAACCAATTGATTTAAGAGTGTTTGTTTATTGGGATGAAGACCGTTACGGAGAAAGACGAAGAGGGATATTCAAATGCCCGCCTCTGACTGTCGGCAGAGATTACAAATTATTGTTTAAAGGTAATTATAAAAAAGGCGGCACGCTTACCTTAACATACTCGTCTGCTTACAGTTCTAAAATTGATGTAGTGTATGAACAGGTAGTACCGCCGCCGCCGTCTAAATAAATCTGCCTATCTTGGCCACAAATTACTTGCTGTCTGCTGATCGGACTTGCGCCAGAATTGGCTGCGGGCTATCGGTCCGAAATTGCCGCGCATTTCCAATGTGTCGATCTGGAATGTCCGGCTGCCAACTTTGTTTCCGGCAGGATGAAAGATGACCCTGCAGCCGTACATGCTGCCGTCCGAAGGATCAATGATATTGCCGTCCCTCCATTCGCCTTCAGCGTGTCTTTTAAGCCCGAAGATCCACGGCGGGCCTGCAATCTGCATTTGATTTACAATACCGGGAAGAGGGAAGTTTCTGTAACTTGGCCGCATTTCTGTAGCAATTGAGCCTCTGGGTTCGTCAGCAAGAGAAAGAATTTTTCCGTAAAGGATATTGTTTTCTATATAAATCTGCCAGCCTGCGGTTACTTTATTGGTTTTTTCATCAACGCTAAGCCAAAACCCGACGACAGGATCTGTTTGGGCAAAACAAACAGCCGCGAATGTTAAAACGATAACAAGAGCGATAATTTTCTTCATGGAAAGCCTCCAAATTGGTATTTTATAATAATATATTATAACCAGTGAATTGGCAAGTAAATTTAATAAGGTTGAAAATGGCGCCTGACGCCGTTATACAAAAAAACTCTCCCTTGGCCCCAAATATGATTTCAATAATGAATCTTCCTTCCTGTAAATAAGTATCCTTTCAAGTATCAATCCCGCTTCAAGCGCGCTTATTGATATTTCCTGAATGCCTTTTTCCAGCGTTAAATATGCCTTACTGATTCGTATGTTGTCCAGAACGCCGCGGCACCAGTCCTTGTCTCCCGGACTTCCCGCTTTTACTTCAGAAGATACCGCGGTGATTATTTGCGTTTTATTTTTCGCTCCGGTTAGCATGAAGCACAACGGTCGTTTGTTCTGAACGGAATTTGCCGGGGTTGTCCATATTTCGATTGTGTAATCGCACTCGTTTTGAATTATGAAGCGGTATGTTAACGAAGGCTTTTCTTCATCCTCGTTAAAATCGGCGGTTGTGGGAAATACTTTCATTGCGCCGCAATCCATTCCCTTTGCGACGCAATCCATTCCACTCGCGACGCTGCTTCTGCCGTAATTTTTAAGTTCGGTGAAACTGCCGCGCTTAACGTCTTTTTTGCAGCAGAAATGATTCGCTTCCATTACGATTACGCCGTTGTTTTCTAAAAATGTGAATGGCGGTAAATTTTCGGTATTAATCATTCTTGCTTTTATTTCTGCGATTACTGTTGTTTCTCTGTCTTTGATTATGATGCGCGCGGTTTGTGTTTTTTCGCCAAACGCGGAAAGTTTTTGCCTGTCGCAGCGCAGGGTTATTTCTTCAATGTCATCTACAGCGCTTTTTAATGAGCTGACTATAAGCCATGAGTTTTCACCGCAGCCCTGTTCGTAATTGATTGTATAATCAAAACTGCCGATTCCGTCATTAGCGATTTCAAGAACAACTTCGTCGTTTCCCGCGTAAAGAAAATCGTCAATCTTTAAAGTCATGGGATTGCCGTAGGTTTTTGTGTAAATTTCTTCTCTGTCTTTGCGCGAAACAACCATCCTCGGTTTATAGGCGGGCTCAACTCTTGTTCGCAGAGGATGTCTTGAGTTATCTTCGTTCCAATTTACAAAGCCGATATGCTGTTCTAGTTCCATGCCTTTCCATTTGCCGTTTTTAAACCGCGCGAACTCTTCACATAACGCGCGGTCTTTTTCGATGCACTCTGTTACAAGATCGTAATATTTATTGGCGATCTTTCTTCCCTGCTTCGCATAATGTTTGTTTTTCGCCGCGTATAAATGCATTCTAAGAAGATTAATGCTCGCCTTTGCCGGAAAATAAATCATGCTGTAAAACGCTTCTTTTTTCTGCGGTGACGTTTCACTCTCTATGTTTGACATAACCTGTTCATTCAGAGTTTCGATGTTGTTAGCAAGCGTTAACATTCTGTCCGCTTCATTATAATGACAGGGGTGATAAATATCCGCGTTAAGAGCCTCGGGCCGCCTCATTGAGTTCATTCTTGTATATTTGTGAAGGATCTGTGACATTTTTTCGCGGGTTCCGGCGTCAGCGGAAGGAAAAGTTTTTTCAAGCCATGCCGATGTGTAATTGCCGATGCTGTTAACGGAAGCCGTTCCCCATTTTTCAAAATCATAAGCAAGCGACATGAAATACGAGAGCGATACTTCGTTAAATTTTAAGTCGCCGGCATTTACAATCCAGATATCCCTGATGCCGTAATCATAAGCCATGCACATTTGTTCCCATGTTCTTTCGAATGAAGTTGAGGGCATCCATTCATAGGAAACAGGCCCGCCGTGGTAATCAAAATGATAATACATTCCAAAGCCGCCCCTGCGGCCGCGAATTTCCTCAGTGGGCAGAGTGCGCATGAAGCCGAAATTATCTTCGCATAACATACAGATTACGCCGTCAAGCTCGTCCCAATTTTTTAAGCCGTCCGTATTTTCGTTTCCGTAATAATATTCTTCCACCTCTTTGTATAAAGCGATAACCTGCGGAACTTTATCAATATCAGGGTTAACATATTTTTTAATAAGGCTGCGCTGGTTTTTTATTATATCTTTTAACAGATCGATGTTTTCTTTAAGAGTTGAATTATCGCCGAGCATCGAGCTGTCGCGCTCTCCTCTCATTCCAATAGTAATAATTTTTTCGTACTTCCCGCTTCTTTTAAGCCCGTCTTCCCAGTATTTTAAAAGACCGTTTTTATTGGTGTAATAATTCCACTCATTGCCGTATTCTGACTTGGGGCCTCTTACCTTGTCCCACTCTTCGCTTGCCCGAAGGCACGGCTCGTGATGAGACGCGCCCATTACCACTCCGTAAATATCGGCAAGTTCTTCGTTTAAATTCCCCGGCCCGTCAAGCGGGAATGATGAAGTCCACATCGCCGGCCAGAGATAATTGCCTTTCAGGCGCAGTAACAGTTCGAAAACATGATCGTACATTTCGGAAGTAAAGCCGCCGAACTTGTTAAATGTCCAGTTTCCGAAGCAGGGCCATTCATCATTGATAAAAAAGCCCCGGTATTTTACGCCCGGCTCTTTAGAAACAATTTCGATATCTTTTTTTATTTCGATATTTTCTTTTCTGACAGGCTCCGCGTCTCCCCAGAAATGAAGGGGAGACACGCCTATATATTCAGATAACGCGAACATTCCGTAAATTGTTCCGCGTTTGTCGCTGCCGCAAATCAAAAAGCTTTTTGTTTGTGAGCCGCCCTCTTGCTGGTTTTTTTCGTCAAGCAGTTTTATTTGGTAAACTTCGCGCTTTCCTTTGATGCCGGACGGATCGAATTTTCCTTCGCTTATAAGTTTTTCTGTTATAGGGCTTTTACCCAGTGTCGCAAAAATAATTGAGTAACCGCATTTCTCCGGCGAAGACAGCGTTTGTGTAATTTCAGGAAGCCGACCGCTTACCTTTTCAAAATCCAGAACGATTTTCTTCGCAATTCTTTTTACGCCTTCAAACGATGCAGGCTCAACTGTGAAAATAAATTTGTTCAAAAATAAATCTCCTATTCTTTAATGCTTCCGACCGCGATGCCGGAGATAAAGTATCTTTGCAGAAACGGGTAAACCATCAAAATCGGCATTGCCGCTACAACTGTGATTGCCGCTCTCATGCTCATAGGCGTCGGGGTTGACGATAAATCCTGAGACATTCCCATCGCTCCGATATTGCTCGCGCTCATGCTCTGAGCCTGGCTTTGCTGTATGTACTCCATCAATTTGTACTGTAATGTATGAAGGTTCACTCTTGCCGAATTGTAAATCATTGTGTCAAACCATGAATTCCACGCGCCTACCGCGATAAAAAGAGCGATAGTCGCCAGAACAGGAGCGCAGAGCGGGAAAATAATTCTGACAAAAATTATGAAGTCGCCGCAGCCATCAATCTTTGCAGATTCAATTATGCTTTCGGGAAGCCTTGAAATATATGTTCTTACAATGATGAAATTAAAAGCGCTTATCATGCCGGGAATGATATATACCCAAAATGTATTGATCATTCCCAAAGAGCGGATAAGAAAATAATTCGGGATAAGACCTGCATTAACATACATGGAGAGTATTATTATCAGCGTAAACGGTTTTCTTAAAACAAAATCCTTGCGGCTTAAAGCGTAGGCAAGCATTGACGTAAGGAACACTCCCAGAACCGTCTGAATTATTGTTCTTGATACCGAAATAAAGAAAGCGTTATAAATATCTCCTGTCGCGAATATCGCGCGGTAATTCGCCATGGTAAAAATCCTTGGCAGAAAAGTAATGCCGCCCCTTGTTGTATCTGTTGCCAGATTAAATGAAACGGCGATTGTATTCCAGAAAGGGTAGAGCATAATAAACATAATGATGATCATGAACGCAAGGTTAATTGTATCAAATACGCCTGTTTCAACTCTTGATTGTTTTCTCCCTATCATACTAACCTCTCTTCGCCCATTCTCTTTGCCAGCCAGTTTGCCATAAAAATTAACGCAACATTGACAACATTTTTGAACATTCCCGCCGCTGTCGCCAGAGAAATGTTGGAGATTTCAAAACCGTAGCGCAGCACAAAAATGTCGATGGTTTCGGCTACATCCTGAATCAATCCGTTTTTAAGAAGGTACTGCATCTCAAAGCCCGCGTCCAGAACGCGCCCGATACTCATTATTAATAGAATGATAATTGTCGCCCTGATTCCCGGAAGGGTGATGTACCACATTTTATGGAATCTGTTACAGCCGTCAATTTCAGCGGCTTCATAAAGATTTGGATCAATTCCCGCGATTGCTGCAAGATAAATTATCGTATTCCAGCCGACTTCTTTCCATACGTAAGTCATGCCGACAATTCCCCAGAAATAATCCGGTTTGCTTAAAAACAGAATCGGCTCTTTAATTATTTTCAGACCCAAAAGAAAATCATTGATGACTCCGTTTTCAACAGCCAGCATTGACGAGACAAGTCCCGTAACAATTACCCATGAGAGAAAGTGGGGCAGGTAGGAAATAGTCTGTACGCTTCTTTTAAAACCGACATTTTTTAATTCATTCAAAAGCAGCGCGAAGCTGATCGCCGTAATATAGCCGAGAGCCATATTGATAAGACTCATCGCAAGAGTGTTTCGCAGAACTCTTAAAAAGCCGGGATCGGTAAAAAGAAATTTAAACCACCGCAGTCCTGCCCATTCCTGATCGGAAAAAATCCTCCCCGGTCTGTAGTTCTGAAAAGCCATCGACCATCCCCAAAGAGGAATATATGAGAAAAGTATTATATACAGAATCAATGGCAGAGACATATAAACAAGCTGTCTCTGATTAATCAATGTGCTCCAAAAATCTTTTTTAATCATTAATTTTAGGGCTCCATTTTTCAATGCGTTCACTTACATATTTCTGCATATGCGCTTCGTATTTTTCAAGCCCTATTTTGCTCAATTCTTCCAAATAATCCGCCCAAAACCTTTCAAATTGTCCGCGTTGCGCGAGGATTATTCTTGGAAGATTCTTTCTATATGTATCTTCCGCGCGTCTCCATATCATTTGTACTTCAGAGCCGTCAGGAATATCTATATTGTACGCCGGAAACCATACCGAATTGGGAGGGGGATCTTTATCCAGCATTTGCGGATTATTTGCAACGCCATAAGCCAGCCAAAGCTCTCTGTCTTCGGCGCGCATAGCGTCTTCTCTTTCATGGAAGAAGTCAGCTATATTTGTCGGCCACCCGTTAGCGTACGAACCCTCCGGTTTTGGATTGTGGGTTCTCCAAAGACGGGCCTGGTTATGAAGCCGCCATACTTCGTCTTCCTGCTGATCTCTCTGCAGCTTAGTGCGGTACGGAAGGCCGTTTTCATTTAACTGATAATCCTCTCCTTCGAACCCGTAAAGTCCGACGATCATTTGAGCTTCATCCGAAAGCTGCGCGTCAAGGAACCTGATAATACGCACAGGGTCTTTTGCTTTTACACTGATGCCGATACCTTGTCCGTAATTGGGAAGCGTGCGGTTCCGGTAATGAGGAGTAATCGATTCATTAAAAACAATCGGCAACGGCGCGTATGTACGGTTATGCATACCCTGATTTGTCAGCGCTTCCTCGGCTCTTTGAAACTGCCACGCCTGATCGTGGAAACCAAGAACGCGCCCCGATGAGATTTTCGCGAGGTACTGATCGTAATTATCCACAAAGCAGGAGCGGTCGATCACGCCTAACTGGTTCATTTCATTTAACTTTTTAAACCAGCGTTTCGATATTTCCTGGCCCAGGAAAACTTTATATTCATGCGTGACAGGATCAACTGTGCCGTTTCCGTCGTTCGGAAATCCGGCGAGGAAATTCGGGGGATTAATCATGTTGAAAGTGCGCCAGTCATGGGCAAGGATCGTGTAACCGATTGTAGGCTGACCGTTTATGGTAGGATATTTTTCTTTGTATTGGATTATAAGATCGAAATATTCATCAATGGTTGTAATTTTCGGGTAACCGAATTCTTTAAGAACTTCTTTTTGTATCCACATTGCAGGCCCGCCGTACCAGTTGCCGTGATCTCTGCCGTGCTCGACCCCCCATACGGGAAGAGTATAAACCTTCCCGTCGTTTTCTTTCATTTTTTCCCATGCTTCGGCATAATGCGCTTTTAACCGCGGAGCGAATCTGTCAATTAATTCATCCAGAGGGATAAGAGCGCCGGCTTCATAGAATTTTTTGCTGTCAACATGGAGAATGTCGGGGTAGTCGCCGCCTGCGATCATAACGCCGATTTTCTGATCTTTATTGCCTACCAGAATATCCCATGTAAAAGTCACATTGAGATTTTCTTCCATCCACTTGTATATCTTGTTATCCGCCGGCGGCTGCCTCATATTTGCCATTGAAAAAACGGATATATTGATAGGATACGTCGGATCTGTGTCCGAATAAGTTCGTGATTTCTTTCCACAGGAGGCAAACAATAACAAAATGGCGCAAATCAGGGTAAATACGGTTTTAAAATAGTTCCTTAACATTTAATATCCTCCATAGATTAAAAACTGGAATAAAAACTAATTAAAGTATAAATTGATATACAGTACTATGTCAAAAGAAAAATTTGCCATATTAGACGGAGAAATGAAAGAATTTATTAAAATACGGTTTTTTTATTTTTTTGAGGTATATTGTATTATACAGAGAATACTATTTAAATCCTGGTTTCTTGTTAACGGAGGTTAGTTATGAAAAATGGCGTTATCGTAACGATAATTACAGCCCTGCTTTGTTTTGGCGTGTTTTCAGCCTGTATTGATGAGGGAGAGAAAGACGATCCTAATATTGTTACCGTAAAGTTTAATACGGACGGAGGAAACAATATTCCCGATGCCAAAATACCCAAAGGATCCAGTCTGGATGAGGCTGGTAAAGTTCCGCCTAATCCCGAAAAAGCAGGATATGATTTTGTCCTGTGGTATGATATTTCAGAGCAATTTGAGGACGGATGGGAAGAAGCATGGTATATGTCCGCTCCGATCGATAAAAACATGACGCTTAAAGCGATATGGGTTCCGATAGATCCAAATAATGGAAATATTACATTTGATCCCGCTAACGGAGCAAACACGCAATCCAGATACTGTTCTGTCGGAAGTCCTATTCCCAATTTTCCGCCTGATCCTGATTGGGTTGGCTATATTTTCCAGGGCTGGTTCGATACTCAGGATAATTTATATACAAGAGATACGATTGTAACCGAAGTGCGTATTACACTCAAAGCAAAATGGAATTTGGATCCGAATATACGAATGGTAACTGTGCAATTTAATACTAACGGCGGAAACCCGGCCTCAATTCCGTCAGTTTCAATTCCTGAAGGCTCGTCTCTTGGCGCTAAATTCCCCGCTAATCCGAGCAGATCCAGATGGAATTTTACCGGCTGGTTCTATGATAATTTCAAGTATACCGCTTCAACGCCGGTTAATGACGATATAACCCTTACCGCGGGATGGGCTCAATTTGGTTATCAGGATGACGGCTCGTGGCTGATTGATCATTCAAAGTTCTTCCAGTATTACGGCGCCAATTTTACTGACGGCGACACTATTAACTTCCTGGAAAGATACGGCGGTTTGAAATATCAATTTTCCGATTTTGGTGACGTTAATTTGACACATTACACGCATTTTCTTATCTTTTTTACTTTAATACCGTCAATAAATCCCGCGACCAATTTGCCGTATTCCCCTCCTTTCCAAATAACAGTCGCGGGGATTGGCCCGGACACCAAGGAAGAAGGCGCTGATGTAATGTATCCACAATTCACCACAGGCGGCAATACTGTACTTGTAATGAATCAGGCCCAATTTACCAGCTTAAAAAATATTGAAGGCGTTCACACTTTACTCCTTAAGCAGAATTCCGAAAGCGGCTTTAGCATGAAGATCAGTTCGATGATGTTTGTAAATTCGCCTCTCCCGCAGGTTACCGCGGTTTTTGATCCCGGCAACGGCACGGCTCTTATATCAAAATCCGCCGCGGCGGGAAGTACTTTAGGCGCTAACTTCCCCGCGGCTCCGGTGAGAGAAGGATATTCCTTTGTCCGCTGGTATGATACTATTACCGGCTCTACAATTGCAAACAACACAATAATCGGAAATATGACTGTCAAAGCTGAATGGATAGAAATCCTTACCGTAACATTTATGAACGGCGGAGAACAATACGCGGAAAAGAAAGTTAAAAAAGGCAGTTCTCTTGGCGCCGATTTCCCGGTGAATCCTAATAAGGCTGGTTTTAATTTTATCGGATGGTATAAAGAATCTGACACGACATTTCAAAATCCGTATTTAAACACTACAATCATTAATGAAAATGTTACTCTTATCTCGTATTGGCTGGATCCGGATGCGATTTCTACCGTAACATTTGATTCCGCAGGCGGCAATAATATTGGTTCTGTTGAGTTAGAGAAGGGACAATCATTGGGTAATAGATATCCGGTTCCGGTTAAACCAAACGCTGATTATCACAACTTTGTTTTCATTGGCTGGTTTGATATTTCCGACGAAGAGAATCCTGTTGAGTATACAAAAGATACGCTAATTAACGGCAGCGTTAAATTGACGGCAAAGTGGCAGGATGTCGTTCCTCATATCGCAGAAGCGGTTAAAGTAGAAGTAAATGAAGGCACGGAAGATGACCCAGAAATAGTTGAATATGACGGTACGCTGTTTAACGCTGTCGGGAACTGGACAAGCAGCCCCGGCATAGCAAATAAGACAGAACCATTTTTCTACAACGATAAGTTCTGGTGGGTTACAGCGGCCGTTCATACCGCCGATGCCGGATGGACTACTAAAGCGGCTGATTTCCCTCAAGAGGTTTATGATGCAATCAAGGAATGGCATGCCACAGGTTATACCCGCATCGCTTTCCCTTTCCCCGGTGAAGCCTCGGCATTTTCCAAAGTAACTGTTGTTTACGACATGGTTCACATTGGCGGCGGCACTCCATCAGGTTCCCCGTTAAGTATCCAGTTAAGAACAGACCCAAATGCAAGCGGCGGTTCGGGGATTGCCGCTAATTATATTCCGGAAGAAACTCTTGTTCCCGGAGATAATAAAACTTTTACCCGTGATAAAGCGGCATTTACCCAGAGTGTCATGGCAATTGTCAAACAAGCCAGCGCCAACCAAATGCTGGTCCGTTTCTCAAAAGTAATTTTCCATAATTAGCATCGTAAAGTTCCAATCAAACCGCCCTCTAAAAAGGGCGGTTTTTTTTGGGAACAGCTTGTAAAAAGGAGCCAGATAGTAATTTTTTGTATAATTTTTAGCGAAAGATTGACAAAAATAAGGAAACTCATACGTGCGCTGAGAGCGCATTGTGGAGTTATGTTGAGTATTTTGGAACTAAATAAAGTTGCTAATTTTTTTATGTTACTGTAAATATATATCGAATCCGGAATTCCTTTGTTTTTAATACTTACAAACAATGATGAAGGCCATGCTGTTCTTGCGATAGGGCATGAGAATAATGACTTAACAAATATTAAAAATATTTATCCCGGATTATTAAAGAATTCGTGGGTTGATGTTTCGTCTTTTAAGAAGAAATTGATATTGATTGACGATAATTTGCCGCCATATCAGGTTAATTATTGATGCGACCGGCAACGGTAAAACGCTTTCCTCTGTTCTCTGGTACACACTTGACACAAATATGTATTTTCATGACAATTTCATCTGGGATAAAGAATCTAAACCTATGATACCGTTTAGAATGAGCACATACAGGAAAAGTCTAAAAGGAGGCCAAAACGAATGGAGCAATTAGTTACAGATCTTCTTGAGTCGATAAAAGGGGAGGGGAAGCCCATCAAGTTTACGCCGGAAGAATATCAGAGATGTAAGGAAAGATACATAAAATTCAGTATGACTGAAAGTGATCTTGAAAAGGAAACTCGCCAGGAAAGAGCGGCTGCGGCAGCTAATCCGGTGTATATCACTTTCTAAAAAGAACATTAATTCGAAAAAAGGCACCAATCACCACCCCGCGCATTGTTGTTTGCATAGCTTTGGCTATGCAAGAATCGGTGGTTTTTTTTCAGTGAGGTTGTTTGATTAGAAGCTCGGCGCTTTTTTTAAAATTATTTAATTTTATGGATAGAAATGTTATTTTATGTTATATTAGCATATGTAGCTGTTATAATGGGTTTATTACCGATTTGAAGGGAGGTAATTTTTAGAGTATGAGAAATAGCGCTAAAAGAGGTTTATATTACTATCAAGATACGATTATTCTTGTTATTTTGCCTTTTTTAGGGGTTTTCTTAGGGTTTTTCTTGGGATGTAACGGGGAAAAAAATTCTGATGAGGATGAAATAGAGACTTTTTTGGTTGAATTTAATATTGGAAATTTTGAGGGTGCGGTGAACCCGGTTTCTGTCGAGGTTAAGAGCGGGCAGTCTTTGGGAGTTGATTTTCCTTCTGCGCCTGTTCGCGGCGGGTTTGATTTTTACGGGTGGTATGCGGACGGCTCTCAATTTACAGAATCTACCATAGTTAGGCGCAGTGTTACTCTTACGGCGTATTGGGGAGCGCCAATTCCGGCGGAGGCAGGCAGTTTCGCGGCGCTTAGGTTGAAAACCCCTCTCAAAAATTACGCGGAAGGCAATCCGATTATGACGCAGAATTTCGGGGCGGATCCGAATGTTTTAGAGTGGGAAGGCCGCCTTTACGTGTATATGACAGCCGACGCTTTTTTCGGGCAGGGGGATAATCCGAATAATTATTCGTACATTAAATCGCTGCAGGTGCTGTCTACCGAAGATTTGATAAACTGGACGCAGCATCCGCAGCTTAAGATCGAAAATATCGGCGGTGCTAAATCGTATATCAGCAATTTGTGGGCGCCGGCTCCTGTCGTCAAAGAAGTAAACGGCGTTAAAAAAATATTTCTTTATTTTTCAAATGGCGGAACGGGGACGGGGGTGATTTCCGCGGAGCATCCGTTAGGGCCATGGACTTCGCCGAGAGATAATTTCCTTGTCAGTCAGAGTACGCCGAACAGCAGTGTAAAAAATCCGTTTGATCCGGCTGTGCTTGTTGATGACGACGGAAGGGCATATCTTTATTACGGAGGCGGAACGCCTGACGGCGGCGATGCCGTTAATTTTACTTCACGCCACCCTAATCCTGAAAATATGCGGGTGGTTCAATTGACAGACGATATGATCAATATTGCCGGAACTCCCGAAAATATCAATCTGCCTTTTTCTTTTGAGGCGTCAGAGATCAATAAGATCAACGGCAAATATTATTATTCTTACAGCACAAATCCGCAGGTAAATCATTACGCGACCCGCCCCGCTGATTTTCCTGAAGCGGTAATTATCGGCGACAGTTTCGCGATTGCTTACGCGATTAGCGATCGCCCGATGGGGCCGTTTACATTTACAGGGTCTTTCCTGCATAATCCGGGTAAGATGTTTAATCTGCCTTACAACAATAATCATCATAAATTGTTTGAATATAAGGGCAGATTTTATGTTGTCTATCATACAAAATTATTGATGGACGCCTATAACAAATCGGGCGATTATGACGCTAATGTTGATCTTGGTTTAAATTACCGCGCGACAAATCTTGACCCTGTAACAATCGAGGCGGACGGAAAAATTAAACTTGTGACGGGGACAAAAAGAGGCGCCCCTCAGGCCGGAAATTTCGATCCGTACAGGTTGACAAACGCGGCGACTATTGCTGTAATGGCCGGAATAGAAACTGTTGAGTACCGGAACGAAGAAGAGCGGAGCGCCGTGAAGGTGACAGGGATAAGTTCCGGCAGCTGGATTGCGGTAAAAGGCGCCGACTTTGGAACCGACGGCGCGTCAAAGTTTTACTGCAAAATAAAACCGCCTGCCGCCGAAGGAAACCGTTTTATGCAGATTAGGGCCGGCGGAAGAACAGGCGTTCCGGTGTGTTATATTAAAATTGAGCCGGGTAAAACGGAATATACGGAGAACATCCTAATTGAAAACGGCATTACAGGTATTCAGGATATTGTTTTTATTTTTTACGGCCAGACAGGCTGGGATTTTGAGGATTGGAAATTTATAAAGTAGTCCATTAAATGGTATGTTATACCATGGAAATATTTTTTTGGAGGTTTATATGAAGAGAACTCACTATGTTTTAGCTGGTATTGCTCTTTTGGCAATGCTATCTATTGGACTTACCGGATGCCCGGATGAGCCAGCGGCAAAAGGTAGCGGAGCTGTTTTGACATCAATTACTGTAAGTGGCAATAGCCCGGATAGAATCAAAACAGCGATAACAAAAGCTCAATGGGATGCCGCTGGAGAGGATTTATTTGATTATTCAGGAGATACTTATGTCGGATTCATCGAATTTTCATCTAATGCCGCTTTGGCAAACGCTCCGATTAACACAACGGCTTCAGCCGGCGCCAAGTTAACATTTGGCGCAAGCGGCGATAATGACGATAAACCTGGTTCTTTCAGCGCTAATAAGTCTATTACTCTGGAAGACGGCGGGTTTTTATATGTCAGAGTTGCGTCTGAGGACGGTAAAAATGTAAATTATTACCGCTTCCAGGCTGTATCGCCTAGCCGTAATGCGGATCTTCAACGTATTGAAATTGGAAGTATCGGAATTCCTGTTGGTCGATCATTTTCTACTGAGGATTCTTTTGGAGCGCCTCAGGAGTATGGAATACTAGCCATTGGCAGGGCAGAGCAATCCGGTACGGTTCTTGGTACGCCATCTAGTACCAATAGTACGGTTGCGTATGCAAAAGTAGACGGTTCTACTTTACCCGCAACAGCGCCGGCCTTCACCAATACTACAGGTACCGGTTTTAATTTTAGTCACGGAGATATTCTTTTAGTTAAAGTAACCGCTCCGGCAGAAAACTACAGGATTTACTACTTCAAAATTGAAGTTGGAACAAATGCT